>UINC01000070.1_pt1 | contig 11699 bp, 13 predicted proteins | sample 5385821 | NCBI WGS metagenome assembly UINC01 (sample SAMEA4666929, study PRJEB26691) | marine metagenome | isolation source: Pacific Ocean | place: Pacific Ocean | collected 2011-10-13 | reverse complement strand
CATTGCTGTCGTCGATGGCTATCCAGGCTGTACAGGTCGCGAGCGGTTGAATTGGCCAGTAGTGACCATCCTGATGCATGGGCACTTCCATGCCATCAGAGGCTGGTTTGCAGAACACTTGACAGCCCCAAAGAACGATGTCGGGTCCAATCAACTGTTCTACCCGATCGAGTATCTCTGGGCGTTGGGCGAGCTCCAACCACGCCCTGTGACCTCGTACGCCCTCATCATTGAGGCGATCGATATGAGCACTGACCAGATGTTCAGGTCGTATTGAGGGATTAGAGGCAATCGTTTCTTCCAGCGCGGAGTCAAGTTCAGTCATTGTTTTGGCTGGTAAGACATAGTCAGGTACGACGTACCCTTCTTGATGGTACCGTTCGATCTCTGCGTTGCTCAACAGGTCAGTCATTGTTGGTTTCCTGCCATATGTAAAGCAGTGCTCAATGAGGCACAGTCCTTCAATGGTTTAATCATATAGGAAGCTGCAAAAGGATGCCTTGTAGTACTACTGTTCACCAGTTGTTGCGAAGCTCCCTGAGCTTCACAAAGATAGTCTTGGGATCAGGATCGTCTCCTAAGTCTGGAAACTCCTCTTTGAGTCTGCTGATTACCGTTGGATTTTGTAGCCGGAAAAACGTATTGATTTCTTTTTCAAGACCGAGCGTCGAAACCAACGCGCGCTCTGGATCCTGCGTACCGTTATCATTCATGAGGTCGCGGGCTTTCTGATTGCCTGGCTCACGGTCAAGCGTGAACGCTAGGTTGTTTTCCCAGTAATCATGGCCAGGGTAGACCCGGGTGTCGTCCGGTAACTTCGAAAGTTGAGTGGTGAAGGTGTCGTAGAGTTCTTCTGGATGTCCACCATTGTGGCAATTTCCAGCACCGGCATTAAATAGCGTATCTCCACAGAAAATCGCGCGGTGGTCTGAATGCGACAGAAGGCACACATGGCTCATGGTGTGACCAGGCGTATCCAGTACTTCCAACTCGATAGTTTTCCCTATCTTGACTATGTCACCTGCTGCCAGACCCTGATCCATGTCTGGTATCGAAGCCCGCGCATTGGCGTGGGCGATGATTCGGGCGCCAGTTGCGGCAACCATTGGTGCATTGCCCCCGGTATGATCACCATGTTCATGAGTATTGAGAATCTGTGTGATTTCCCAGCCCATCGACTGAGCTTTGGCCAAACACTTCTCATGATCAAGTGGATCCACTGCAAGAGCTTCACCTGACTCAGGGCACGCGACAAGGTAGTTGAAGTTACGCCAGGCATTTGCTGTCCAAATTTGCTCAACAATCACAATGTGGCCCTCAGAGTTTGAGTAATAAGAATTTAACTTGATTCAACATAAAGCCTATAGGATAACAATTCTAAAGAGTCTCAGTCCAAAGCGGGGAGTTGATCGGCGTGTCGAGATAACTCTGGCATGATGTCTGTGGCTAGTTTTCTCATTGATGATTGCCACAAAGCGGCGTCATCCCAATCGTGGGCGACCATCACGAGTGTGCCAAATCTGCCCAGTGTATCGGTCATGTCTATCAGGCGATCGAGCACGGTAGTCGCAGATCCTGCTATCACACAATCGGTGAGTGCTTGTGGGACTTCTAGCAATTGATTGAGTCGTTCAATAGGTTCGGCCTGTTGGTCCCGGAATTCCTCAATTTGTCGAACACCCCGTATATATCGATAGTAGTATGAGAACGCACCGTCTGGATCAGAAAGGATATCCTCGGCTTGTGAATCGCTGTCCGTTACAAGAATATTCCTACAGACTCGCCAAATATCGCGGTCAGCAGGTTTGCCTATGTTTTGCCGGGCTTGAGAGTAGTCTCGCCACTGTGCAACCACATTTTCGATCGGCACAAAATTTGCCGATATTGGGATAAAAGAGCGTTCGGCAATGGTCTGGGCGGTTAGTCCACCGGGTCCAACCATAGCAAGAGCAATCGGGGGATGGGGCTGTTGGAATGGTTTAGCCATCGAGCCCACACCGTGACTCAGCCAGACACGTTTTTCTAAAGAGAAGTCATAAAACTCGCCATGGTGGTTCAGCGGTGCCTCTTCCTGCCAAAGCCTGGTCATGAGGTCGAGTCCTTCCAAGGCGATACGGTATCGTTCCGGCATTTCCTTGTTGCCGAAGAGTTCAGCATCGCTCATCAAACCACCGGGCCCGATTCCTAGAATTAGACGACCGCCACTGAGTTGATCAAATTGAGCAACTTCCGCTGCCACAACAACCGGGTTGTGGTAAGGAAGGTTGATCACACCGGTTGCGAAGCGAATTGAGGGTGCATCCCTGAGTAAGGTGGCCATAAACATGAGTGGGGATGGAATCTGCTCCACCTTGGTCGTGAAGTGTTCCCCGATCCAGGCTTCCGAGAAGCCTAGCTGGTCGGCCAGAATGACAGCTTCCCGATCCTCATTCAAAGCTTGTAGCCAGGGCTTTTCGGGGCGATGGACGGGTTGTGCAAAAAGGCCGAGTTCCATATGAATACGTAACGTTCTGTCCGGCAGTTGTTTCTATTGACTTGAAGCCACAAACAGTTGCTTAGCCAGGCCTGTCAGACTATTTGATTTATCAGGGTGGGGTCATTGTCCCACAGTCTGCCAAGGTTCTCCCAGAGAATGTCGATTACATTTTCTTCATATTTCCGCGTCTCGCCACCCGTGTGTGGTGTGATGATCAGGTTATCGAGAGCCCAGAATGGTGATGAAACCGGTAGCGGTTCATCATTGAAGTGATCAATCGCAGCACCAGCGATCGAGTCGTGATGCAGTGCTGATAAAAGTGCAGGTTCGTTGACACAGCCGCCTCGCGCCACATTGACCAGATACGCCGACTGCTTCATCGCGCGGAAAGTACGGTCATTCATGAGTTCGCGGGTTTGGTCAGTCAGCGGACAACAGAGAACGACGACATCTGCGCGAGCCAGTTGATCAGGAAAGCACTCTGGGGACACAACTTCGTCGGCAGGGCCACTGTAGTCATCGATGTTGCGCTTAACGCCGACCACGGTCATGCCAAAAGCTTTGGACAGCGCGGCCAGGCGATTGCCGATGGCGCCAAGCCCGACAATCAGCACGGTATGACCACAGAGATCGTCTTCGCGCATGCTGATATCTGAAATCATGCCGCGCCAGATTTTCTGTTTCTGGTTGTCTCGACCGGTGTGAAGTTGCCGGTAGAGGGCAAGAATTAGGCCCATGGCATGCTGGCTGACCGCATCGGCGTTAACGCCGGTCGCGTTGGCGAGGCTAATGCTACGGGCTTTCAGTGTATCCAGAGGAAACTGGTCATAACCTGCACCAATCGACTGGATATACCGAAGACGGTTAGCGTGATCAAGGTATTCGTCTTGCCAGAATCCTGAGATAACAAGTACATCTGCTGTCGGCAGCTGAGTCTGGGTGTCTTCTGTCGACCATGCTTGGGAGTGACTTACCTCGGTGCCGCGTAAGGAGAAACAATGGGCCATCTGGTAAGCCGCGTGTGAGAACAGGATACGCAGTTCGTTTTTGTCAGGAAATCTGTCCATATCCTACGGTGCTGAAATACCGGATCGAGGGTGTTGAATCAACACGTAAATATGGCTGTTGGGCGTACCGCCTGCAAGCGCCAACTGCAAAGCTGTTTCGCGCTAGAATGATGTCATGAATAGTCTTCATCCTGTGTCGCGCACAGCGCTGGTTACCGGCAGTGGGCGAAATATCGGACGATCGATCGCTGTGGCGATTGGTGAACAAGGCCACAATGTGGTGATTAATGGTTCAGAAGATAGGGTCGCGTGTGAGGCAGTCGCAGCCGAAGTCGAGCAAGCGGGTGGCCGAGCTGTTGTGGCCATGGGAGATGTCGGTAGACGAGAATCATTTGATCACCTGATCGAAGTCGCTCAAGATGCGTTTGGCTCGGTTGATATTCTGGTCAACAATGCGGCCATCCGACCGGAGAAACCCTTTCTCGATACCACTGACGCGGATTGGCATCGCGTGCTGGACGTGGACCTCAACGCGGTCTTTTATGGTTGTCGAGCTGCATTGCCTGGGATGGTCAGCAACAACTGGGGTCGAATAATCAACCTGACCGGAATGAATGCGATTCACGGCTATTCTGGTAGAGCACCGGTCTCCGTAGCCAAACATGGTGTCTGGGGTTTGACCAAGGCTTTGGCCAAGGAATTCGGGTCCAGTGGTATTACTGTAAATGCCATTTCACCGGGTCCAATTCGTCCAGAGCATGACGACCCGATACAGTCTCAACATCTTCATGGGCAAGTAGGACGGATTCCCTTGGGGCACCTGGGTGAGCCCTACCATATCGCGTCGTTGTGTGCGTATCTGATTTCTGATGGAGGTGGGTTTGTGTCCGGGCAAATGATTGCCTGTAATGGCGCAGCTGAAACCTGAAGTCAATCCCTTTAGCAGTTCGGGTGATAATTCATGACCGTGAAAAAGATTGCAATATTGAGTCCCGGCGATATGGGGCATGCCGTAGGTCAAGCGTTATCTGAGCACGGCTTCGAGTTGTTGACGTGCCTTGCAGGGCGCAGCGAACGAACTGGCGCGCTGGCGCGGGATGCGGGATTCCGGGTCAGCGAGACGTTGAATGACCTGGTGGTCGAAGCAGATCTACTGCTGTCGATACTGGTGCCCGCAAATGCAGAGACGGTGGCACAGGAGATCGCCCAATCGCTGCAGGAAACAGGCGAATCCACCCTGATTGCGGACTGCAATGCAATTTCACCTATGCGCTCAGAATACATCGGTCGCATCATAGAGTCTGCAGGCGGTAGGTACATCGATGCATCCATTATTGGCCATCCACCTGGGCGAGGTGTACCGCCACGGTTTTATGTGAGCGGACAATATGCCGATGCAATGTCAGACCTGGATGGCAAGGGAATCGTAGTGAAGACCTTGGGCAGTGACATTGGGCGAGCCTCGGGAATCAAGATGTGTTATGCCGCACTGACCAAAGGAACCAGTACCCTTCAAGTAGCACTGCTTACGGTCGCTGAGTCGCTGGGCTTGAGCGCTGAGTTACGTGAGGAATTGGGCTATAGCCAGAAAGCCGTATTAGAGAATATGGAGTCAGGAATCCCGAGGTTGCCGCCGAACGCTCATCGTTGGGTGGGTGAGATGGAAGAGATTGCAACTACATTTGCCGCCGAGGGGGTTACACCACATTTCCATCTGGGTGCAGCTTCTATCTACCGGTTGTTGGAACGGACGCCCTATGCGGTAGAGAGCCCTGAAGGTATCGATCCCAATCGAACTCTGGCCCAGACGATTACTGCTGCTGCAGCGCAATTGTCCGGAGAGACAGTAGAAGACACCGATGACGAATAAAGGTCGAATGGTGCTGATTGATGTTTTGGTGGAACGGTCTCCGACTCGGTGGCGGGTACTTGCGGAACTGTTGTCGCGGGCCAGCCTTGTCGCCGTTGATGGTGCAAACAGTTTGGCGCCTTGGGCTTTGGTTGACTTGCTGGTCGATGGGGTGCGCCGGTGTGACGCTGCACAGATTTAAAAGAGGAGGATGAAACATGCAGATCGAGGCAAATGGTATTTCAGTTCACTATTCGATTGATGGACCGGAGAATGGGCCTGTTGTGGTTTTAAGTCACTCTCTGGCTGCAAACTTTGCCATGTGGGACTGGCAGATGCCGGTGCTGGGTGATTACCGGGTTGTACGGTATGACACCAGGGGTCATGGTGGGACGGACGCGCCTGCAGGCGAATACACGTTGGAGACGCTCGCGGCTGATCTGTTTGGCCTGCTTGACGCTTTGAACCTGGACGCAGTTCACTATATCGGACTGTCAATGGGCGGAATGATTGGTCAGACCGCAGCACTCGAAGACCAGGGACGCTTTCTCTCTCTCGGCCTGTGCGACACCTCCAGTGTGGTCCCTCTGGCAGGTAAAGACGCCTGGACAGAACGCATCGGCGTGGCGAGAACCCACGGTATGGAAGCGGTTATGCCTTCAACTATTGAACGGTGGTTTTCCCCTGAGTACCAGCAGGGCGCGAGTGCCGAAGTCGACAAAATACGAGAGATGATCCGATCTACGCCGGTAGAAGGGTTCTGCGGGTGTTGCCATGCCATCATGGGCTTGAACCTGACGGATAGATTGCAGGCAATTACCCTACCCACGCTTTTGGTGGTTGGAGAAGATGATCCAGGCACACCTGTGGCAGCACACGAAGTGATCCAACAGGAAATTGCCGGATCAAAGCTCGTGGTGATACCCGGTGCTCGGCATTTCTCTAATGTGGAGCAGCAAGGTGCATTCAATGCAGCGATCACGGCATTTTTGGCGGAGCAGGTGTGAAGAATATCGTAGGAGACAGGGTATGAACTATTTCGACCTTTCTGGTCGAGTGGCTGTCGTCACTGGGGGTAATGGCGGAATTGGTCTGGCTATGGCTGAGGGTTTGGCCGGTGCAGGTGCTGATATCGTGGTGGCCGCTCGCGATGTAGATAAAGGCGCCACAGCGGTGGCTAAACTTCAAGCATTTGGTGTGCGGTCAACATTCATTCGGGTCGATGTCCGAGATCCTGACTCCATCAGTGATCTGGTTGAATCAGTAGGGGATGAATTTGGTGGTTTGGATATTCTCGTGAACAATGCGGGAACTAATGACCGTAAGCAACCGGAAGAATATACACTCGACGAGTGGCAGACAATTATTGACACGAACCTGACCAGTGCATTCGTTGCCAGCCAGAAGGCTTACCCTTACATGAGTCGTGCAGGCGGCGGCAAGATAATCAATATCGGGTCAATGATGTCGATTTTCGGTGCTTCATTCACGGTGCCTTATGCGTCGAGTAAAGGGGCCATCGTACAGATGACCAAGGGAATGGCGTGTGCATGGGCAAAGGACAATGTACAGGTTAATGCTGTCCTGCCTGGTTGGATTGATACAACGCTTACTCGTGAGGCAAGGCAGCAGGTTGAGGGTCTGCACGACCGTGTGGAGGCGAGGACGCCTGCTGGTCGATGGGGTCTTCCGCAGGATCTTTCTGGAATCGCAGTTTTCCTTGCTTCCTCGGCATCCGACTTTGTTACGGGCGCGGCAATTCCGGTTGACGGTGGATACTCCGTCCAGGGATAGTGGGTTATGGCGAGCGTAAGCATTCAGTTCACGCGATTTTCTGCTTTTTATTCACCGCTGATCGCGACAGTCTCAGGTGGTTTTCTCGAAGAAGAGGGCCTTGCCGGTGATCTGACCGTGGCTGAGCATGGTGTATCTGCGCTTCAGGCTCTGCTCTGCGGTGAGGCAGATCTGGTTCAGTCTGCACCCAGTCAGGCCTTTGCATCAGCCCAGAAGGGTGAGGTGCCCTCCGCATTTCATTTTGCACAGATTAACAACACCGATGGGTTCTTTCTTGTGGGCCGCACACCCGAGCCTGATTTTGCAATCAACAAACTCAAGGGTCATCGTGTGCTGGTTGATCATGGTGGACAACCGTTGCTCATGTTTAATTACGCCTGTCACAAGGCTGGATTGCAGTTGGAAGATTTCGAGGCAATCGATGCGGGCTCTGCCGATGAAATGGCGGCTGCGTTTAAGCGCGGTGAAGGAGACTATGTTCACCTGCAGGGCCCAGCCCCTCAGCAGCTTGAAGCTGAGGGAAGCGGTGTGGTTGTCGGACGATTGGGAGACTGGGTAGGTCGTTGCGCATTTTCAAGTCTCGCGTCGCGATCTGATTGGCTCGAGTCGGATACGGCGCCGGGCTTCATGCGCGCGTTTAGGCGAGCCCGGCAGTGGGTAAACGAAGTACCGGCAGCGGAGGTCGCAGCTTCCGAGATAGCCTACTTTCCGGATGTGTCAGTAGAGGTTCTCGCTGAGACAATCGGTGCCTACCAGGCACTCGGTTGCTGGTCGGGGCAGGTCGAGATCACTTCAGAACAAATCGCTGTCAGTGTGGACGTGTTTCGTCTGGGCGGCGTGATTACAGGGGATATTGATCCGGCCCTTGTTGCTGTTTCTCCACCCGGATAGAGCCGGCATAAGTTTTGTTTGCACGTGATCGAATCGATCTGATCCGGCAAGACTTTGCCCGCGATGCAGCGGCGCCACTCGACGGGGTTCGGATACTGGATCTATCCCGTTTAGTCGCCGGTAATGCACTGACCCACGTACTGGCAGATTTTGGCGCTGAAGTCGTCAAGGTTGAGCGGCCAGGTCAGGGAGATGACCTGCGCAACTGGCGTGTGGAAGGAGTCAGTGTTCACTGGAAGGTTTACGCACGGAACAAGAAAAGTATAACCGTCAATATGCGTTCTGACCGGGGACGCGCTATCTTGCTGGATTTGGTCAAGACAGCCGAAATGCTGGTTGAAAATTTCCTGCCTGGTACCCTCGAACAGTGGGATCTGGGTCCCGAAGTGCTCCATGTGGTAAATCCCAAACTGGTTATTGTCCGTATATCCGGTTGGGGGCAGAGCGGCCCAGATCGGTCAGTGCCGGGCTTTGGCAGCTTGGTTGAAGCCCGTTCCGGGTTTGCAGCGATGAACGGTTTTGCCGACCGACCCCCGGTCCTGCCACCGCTCGCGCTCGCAGACATGGTCGCGGGACTCTACGGTGCAGTCGCTTCACTGGTGGCGCTGCGGCACTGTGAAGTTGACCAGGGAAAAGGACAGGTTGTGGATCTGCCGTTATTTGATCCCCTGCTGTCAATTCTGGGTCCACAGGCCGCGCTCTACGAATTAACCGGTGAACTGCCGGAGCGACTGGGAAGTCGCTCAAATTTGACCGCACCCCGAAATAGTTATCGTTGTCGCGATGGACAGTTTGTAGCGCTGTCGGCTTCCATGCAATCAATGTATGAACGACTGATGCGTACTATTGGCCGGCCTGAATTGATAGAAGACAGGCGGTTTCTAACCAATGCCGATCGGGTACGCAATAATGATCAGTTAGACCGGGTTGTTGCTCAGTTTATTGAAAAACATGATCAGCATGATGTCTTGCAGATTTTTCGAGATGCTGGTGTCACGGTCGGGCCGGTGCACGATACGTTGGGCATGTTGAGTGATCCGCTGGTAAAGGAAAATAAGGTGATGGTTCGACTTCCGGACGAGGATATTGATAGTGTCGTGATGCACAATGTTGCTGCTCGACTCTCAGAAACACCAGGCCTGATCCGCTCTCCGGCCCCCACACTGGGTGAACACAACAACGAGATACTGGGCGATATCGGCATCGATGAGGTTGAACTGTCTACCCTAGGGGAGCAAGGAGTCATCTGATGAATACCGAATTGCCGTATTGGAGATCCTTATTGTTTGTGCCTGCCAATCAGGATCGTTTTATTGATGGCGCAGCCAAACGGGGTGCTGATGCCTATGTATTGGATTTGGAAGACAGTGTGCCTCTATCCGAGAAGACAGCGACTCGCGATGGCCTGCAGGATGCGGTCCGACGCCTCAGCAGTTCTGGCGTAGATGTGCTGATACGCATTAATCGGCCCTGGCGGCTCGCGCTTCGAGATATCGAAGCATCGGTCGCTCATGGTGTTACCGCATTGGCTCTGCCTAAGGTGCCGGACCCAGGGTACGTACGCGCAGTTGCCGAGATACTGGAAGAATTGGAGATAGAGCGCGGACTAGATTCCGGCCATACCCGGCTTATTGTCATGATAGAGACGCCCCAGGCTTATTTCCAAGCCGCAGAGATCGCATCAGCAAACCCACGCGTGGTGGGCATGACCCTCGGTCAGGAAGATTTTGCCCTAGAAACAGGCATGGTGCCGGAGCCGGAAGGTTTGTTTACACCGGCCATCCAGATCATGCTGGCTGCTCGCGCTGCCGGGGTATTGCCTTTAGGATTTGTCGGATCGATCGCAGAATATCGAGACGAAGAAAAGTTTCGATCCACGATTCGTCAGGCGAGGCGGTTGGGATTTGTCGGATCATTCTGTATTCATCCGCTTCAGGTCAAAGTACTGAATGAGGAGATGACACCGACAGTCGAAGAACTGACCCGTGCGCGCGCAATTGTTGCCGCTTATGACGAAGCCAAAGCCCAAGGCCGTGGGTCCATCGAATATGAGGGTAAGATGCTGGACGAGCCTATCGTGAAACGTTCAACTCAACTGCTCATGCTCGCTGAACGGTTACAGCGCGTCTGATGTAACGTTTACTAGTCGCCTTAATCGTCTTCGGTCAGGCTGTCCCGCCAAGTAATGGCTGCACGCAAGCCCTGGTCGCGAGCAATCTGTAGAAATTTAGCCTTCGTTGGCATGCCTTCACCTTCGATTTGGGTGTCAGTTTCGAGAGCGAATTCAAGCGCTTCTTCCATTCCCATGATTGCGTAAGATCTATTTAAGGCTTGTTTGGTTTGGGCCATAAGTGACGAATCAATTCGTGAGAGTTTTTTCGCGATCGACAGCGCTGTATTAAGATCTTCTCCTTTGGGTACGACTCGATTGATCAATCCCATCTCCTTGGCTTCGCGGGCAGAGATGTCGTCCAGACCAAGTAATATGATCTCTTTGGCCCGCTTGGGTCCAACCATCCACGGTAATAGCATGACGACGATACCCGCTCCAAATCGCAACTCCGGCTCACCAAAGATTGCTGTCTCGTCTGCAATTGTGATGTCACAGGCCATGGACAGTTCACAGGCGCCAGCGAGCGCCGGCCCGTGAACCGCTGCCACGGTGGGTTTGGCAAGATGCCAGAATGACATACAAGCATCAAAGTTTCGCTTGAGAACCGGTCGCCATTCGTTGACACCCTGGGGAGTGTTTTCGGCTTGCGCTTTTAGGTCAAAGCCGCTGGAGAATGCATTACCGGCTCCAGTCAGAACTACAGCGCGGATTCGGTCGTCTTGTTCCGCACGTTCCGCTGCCTGATTTAGCTCTTTGAGCATGGCTTGATCCATGGCGTTAAGGCGCTCAGGACGATTGAGTGAAATTACAGCGACTGCATCAATCTGTTCATAAAGTACGAGTTCAGTCATTTTGTCAGTCTGGCGGTAAGGTAACACCGTTCTGCTGTGTTATGAGGCCGTAGTGTTCGATACGACGGTGCCGGCCGAAGTCAAAGATGGTTTGCTTGCCGAATATAGTTGCATCGAGGTCGCAGTCTGCGATCGCCAGTTCATCGTCGAGTGTCAAGCATTGAGCCACCAGTTCGCCGCTGGGTGCAATGATCGCGCTTCCGCCCATCAACTCATGCCCGTCTTCATCGCCCGCTTTCGCAACCCCAACCACCCAGGTACTGTTCTGATAAGCACCGGCCTGCATGGACAACAAATTGTGGAAAGCACGGACGTGGGGTGCTTCATTAGACTGGGAATTTGTAGTCGGTGTGTTATAGCCGAGAATGACCATTTCTACCCCCTGAAGACCCATTACACGATAGGTCTCGGGCCAGCGACGATCGTTGCAGATACACATTCCAAAGAGTCCACCGAGAAAGCGCCAAACCGGAAATCCTAGATTGCCTATTTCAAAGTAGCGTTTCTCGAGGTGTTGAAAATCTCTGTCTGGATCGAATTCATCATGACCAGGCAGGTGAATTTTTCGGTACTTGGAAGAAATTTCGCCTTTTTTGTTAACCAGGATAGCTGTGTTGTACCGGTGGGTATGATCGGATTCTACCGACAACTCGGCATAACCCAGGTGAAAGGCCATATTCGCCTGTCGCGCCATGTCGAACAACGGTTGAGTGTCCGG
>UINC01002096.1_pt1 | contig 11703 bp, 10 predicted proteins | sample 5385821 | NCBI WGS metagenome assembly UINC01 (sample SAMEA4666929, study PRJEB26691) | marine metagenome | isolation source: Pacific Ocean | place: Pacific Ocean | collected 2011-10-13 | reverse complement strand
AAACCGAATCAAAAGCTCAGCCAGAGCAGGAGACCATAGAGGTTATTCAACCTGAAGTCCAGAAAAGTGGCGGTGGTAACATAATAGAGAAGGGATTACAAACTCTGAAGAACCTTCTGATCCCCTCCAAGAAAAAAAAGCAAGAGGCCCCCCCAGCAGAAATGGTAGCAGTCATTGTTTCACCTAAGGAGGAACCGAGTCCGACCATGTTTATGCCAGAATCACCATTGGCCCTCCAATCCGCAAATAGGTTGATACCCTGCAAAAAAATTCCTGAAAAGATGGAAGTTATTTATCAGCGCCTGCAGAAAACAAAGGGTTTGAACATTGCCGACAGGAGACTGCGGGACCGGGATAATGACCGCCTAATGCCAGTTGTCCACTTTGACTTTGATCAAATAATAATCAAACCGGATTACAAGAAACTGCTACAACAGCAGGCTTCTTGTGTTATGAAAGCCCTGGGATCCCGTGGGGACATGATTGTGCAGATTGAAGGTCATGCCGATGAACGTGGAAGCGATGAGTACAACATGGCTTTGGGGCATCGCCGGGCCAATGTGATAGCCAACGCAATCATGGCCTATTTCCCCGATTCTAAACTAGCGCGAATCTTCAGTTATGGTGAGGAATTCCCGCTTGACCGCCAATCCAGCAGTAGTGCTTGGGCCAAAAACAGGAGAGTTGAATTCACTTTATTGCTTAAACCATAAAAGACGTGAATGGATTTTTTTTCTCTCCCATTTACCGCAGATTTCAGTAGTATTGCCTTTAGCGTTCTTGCGATACTTTTCGGCTGTTCAGTGATTGTATGGATCACGCTGTTCATGAAGTTCTTCAGCCTCATCCGGGTGAAATTTCTCCAGGCCCGGGCACTGAAGCTGCTAGAAAGCACCAAACGAATGGATGAGCTCCGCCTGCGTTTCAGCAAGATGCCAAAAAATCCTCTTCAAGAAATGTTCAACCTGGGCGATCGTGAACTGAAAAAATTCCTAAAATCCAGTCCTGAATCAGACTATGACCACCGCAGAGAGCTGATGGACAGGCTTGAACGTATGTTTGAGGCCAGGATTTTGCTGGCAGAGAAAGATTTAAACGCTGGACAAGCCCTGCTGGCCACTATCGCTGTTACTTCCCCATTTATTGGATTATTTGGGACAGTAATAGGTGTCATCAACACTTTCATGAGCATTGCGGAACTCAATTCGGTAGAACTGTCAGTTATCAGCCCCGGCATTGCCGAAGCGCTGGTTGCGACGGCTGCTGGACTGTTCGCCGCAATACCTGCGACTCTAGGATACAATCTGTTTCGTGCAACCATTCGTGGAATGACGGAGACTATGGACTATTTTGCCCTTCAACTCCTGCACTACCTCCAACGACGTCTGCTGCGTAAAAAATGAGAAAATTTCGACACGCCCGGCGACTCCGTGGGGAGCTGATGTCTGATATCAACATCACCCCCTTTGTTGATGTTTTGCTGGTACTTTTGGTTTCCTTTCTCATTTCTGCACCGCTAATGACTCTATCTCTGCCAATTCAACTTCCTAAAGGAAAATTAAAAGAACGTGTCCCTGCTTACGAAGAATCAATTCTTGCAGTTGTTAATAAAAAAAAGCAAATTGCAATTCGTGACCAAGTCTACTCACTCAAAAGTCTGGACAAATCCTTAACAAAAAATGCTAGAATGTGGGAAAGAAGCCTGCCTGTCTATGTACAAATGGATGAACAGGTGCCTTACGGTATTTTAATGGATCTGATGTTTTTGTTTAAAAATGCAGGCTTCCCCAAAGTTGGACTTGTTTTCAAAAAAGACTTCCAGGATTGAGTTCGCCGACAGGCTGAAAATCTAAAAAGCCTACACCAAATAAACCCGATGAAACTAATGATGGTTGCCGGAGAAGTCTCCGGAGATGCTCATGGAGCAGGTTTGATTCGCAGTTTGCGGCAGAACTGTAACAATGCTGATCTTTTTGGTATCGGCGGCGAGAAGATGTTAAAAGAAAGATTCCGCCCCTACTTTATGCTGGACACTTTGCAAACGCATGGCTTAGTAGAAGTAATTCAGCATCTTCCCCGGCTCTATCAGACTCTCTGGAAAATGCGTGAGGCCTTGGATGAAGAAAAACCTGATGCTTTAATCTTGATAGATTATCCGGGTTTCAATCTGAAACTTGCTGCTTATGCCAGAAAAAAAGGGATTCCGGTCATCTTTTTCAACAGTCCTCAAATATGGGCCTGGCGAAAAGGCAGATTGAATATGATCAAAACTGTGGTGGACAAAATGATTGTCCTCTTTCCTTTTGAAAAAAAAATTTATCAGCAAGTCGATGTTGATGTCAGCTGGGTTGGGCATCCTCTAATGGATGAAATGCAGATCGAAAACGACTCCGGAGAATTTCGCAGACAATACGGGTTGCAGAACAATATCCCGCTTTTGGCAATTGCACCCGGCAGCCGTCCAAGCGAAATGCAGAGACATCTTCCGACTTTGCTTGAAGCACTCCCTCGAATACGTGAAAAAACTGGAGAGATTCAATGCATGCTGCCTGTTGCTGAATCACTCGATTTAAAAGAAATAAAAAATATAACTGAAGTATCACCTGTTCCTGTTACCCTGGTTCAGGAACAGTTTATTGAAGCTATTCGAGCTTGTGATGCTGCCATTGTAGCCTCCGGAACTGCTTCCCTGCAAACCGCACTTGCACTGACACCTTTCGTAATTGTTTATCGGGTTTCTCCACTGACTTTTTGGATCGCGCGTCACCTAGCTGACACTAAATATATCGGTCTGGTTAATGTTTTAGCTGAAAGAGAAATTGTCCCTGAAATATTGCAAAACGATTTTACGGTCAGCAACATCACCAAGGCAGCTGTCCGTCTCTTGCAGGATGAAGACTATCGTGCCACAATGATCTGCCAGCTGAAAACAACGCGTAGCAAACTTGGTGAACCTGGAGCATACGATAAAGCTGCACTCTGCATTGAAAATACTTTACGTTAAGCACTGACCACCGAAAGACCAAAAGCCAAATAATTAAGCCGAAAACCAGGAATCTCTGAACCCAATGAAAGCTGCAGAATTATCACTTGAAACCCGCAACATAGCCCACCACCTGACTAAAACTTTGTCAGGAGATGAAGCAGTTAAACAACTGTTTGAGGGGCAGATGGGGATTGACCAGATGTCAGTGCGCCGCTTATTGAATGCAGCGCTACACCGTGGAGGAGATTTTGCTGACATTCACTTAGAATACAGCACTCGAAATTCTGTGGTCATGGAGGATGGCATCATTAAAAACTCTGCTGTTGCAGTGGTGTCCGGAGTTGGAATTCGAGTGGTTCAGGACGATCAGACAGGATATGCATACAGTGAAGATTTTGCTTTGAAACCCATGCTGCATGCCGCACGAACTGCCGCAGCAATTGCTTCCGGCGGTGAGGTTTCGCTTGATGAAAGTTTCCGCTTCAACGAACTGGTTCCACGTGATTATTATCCGGTACTGGAAACTGTGACTGACTTGGAGTTGGTACAAAAAATAGAAATGGTCAAACGTACTGAAGCAGTTTCCAGAGCCTATGATGAAAGGATTAACCGAGTTACTGTAGCCATGATGGATGCACTCAATCTAACACAGGTAGTCACATCTGAAGGCACAATTTTACGTGATACCCGGCCAATGTTTCGGATGAATGTTCATTGCGTTTCGCAGGAAGGTGACAATATTCAAAACGGTTCCTCCGGAATCGGAGGCCGAGTTGGTTTGGATTTTTTGAAGCAGGCAGATCATGCTGCAATTTTAGGGGAACAAGCGGCTTCAGAAGCAATCTTACTTTTAGGCGCAAAGCAGGCTCCCTCAGGACTAATGCCGGTTATTTTGGGTCCGGCGCAATCCGGAATTTTACTGCATGAGGCAGTTGGACATCCATTGGAGGCAGATTTCAACCGCAAAGGAACCTCTGCTTACAGCGAGCGTATCGGTGAAAAAGTAGCTTCTGACTTGTGTACGATTTATGACTCGGGTACTATTCCGAACGAACGCGGTGCAATAAATTTTGACGACGAAGGAGTTCCTTCAGCTGAAAATTTGTTGATCGAAAATGGAATTTTGCGGAACTACATGCATGACAGGATCAGTGCCAGACACTTCCGAACAAACCCTACAGGAAACGGACGACGCGAATCCTATGCGCATTATCCATTACCCCGGATGACATCAACTTATTTGGCCAAAGGTGAGTCTGATCCGGAAGAAATTGTCGGTTCGATCAAAAAAGGTGTTTATTGCCAGGAATTCAGTGGCGGACAAGTAGATATTTCTAATGGTGATTTTGTCTTTGTACCGACTGTTGCATGGCTGGTGGAAGACGGTAAAAAAACCGTTCCGATAAAAAATTTCACCCTGATCGGCAATGGACCAGATGCAATGTCAAAAGTCAGTATGGTCGGCAGCGATTTTGCCATGAGTGAAGGTATCTGGACCTGTGGAAAGGAAGGACAGAATATTCCTGTGGGAGTTGGGCTACCAACTGTATTGATATCTGAGATGACAGTTGGTGGAATGTAATACACTGATATTAATAAGAAAATATTCAGTTTTTGTCTTTTATTGTTTCGTGGACTGTTTTTCACACAGATTGAAAATTTCACAACTGAGCACTGCAAGCTCCAGACAATCTAAAATATGTTCATCGAGGAGTGGCTGATAATTTACCTTGCCTTCGGAATCGGGACTTGAAGCTGCGGCAGCCAGCTTGTTTTTTTCAACAAACAGGTCAAGTTGTTTTGCTAAATGAATGGTTTGGGAGGTGATTTTCTTTAGTTGGGAAGATGCTTTAATCCAATCTTTTGAATAGCGCGCCATTTCAGAGAGTTTATTGAAGCTGAACCGTTCATCAGTATCCATGTGTTTGCCCCAAAGTTTTCCCAAACCCATAGAGCCGGCTTTATCTCCCATCCGGTCCATAAAGGACTGCTTGCTTTTGAAGATCTCAAACATATCAAAAGAGATGATCTTTTCCTCAGCCCCTGCTTTTACCGGACGCTTCAGTTCCTTAATCTTCAACTCGTGGATCTTAATATCCTTGAGCAACCTTTTGCGGGTATTATTCTGCACCTGATATTCATCTTCATCATCAAAATGTGATTTTTCCATTTTATGAATAACATGCATCACCTCCTGCAACTTTTCTTTGAGTGCTTCTAAAGCTTCCTTTTCAGATGCAATTTCCCCCTCAGCCTGGTCTTGCTGCTCAACTTTACGTTCCTCTTGCTTGCTGACAATAGTTTTTTTACGCAAAGCAACTCTTATTGGAAATGTGTCATCGGTGAATTTCCATGAATTAAAAAAGACAATATCCACTTTCTCAAAGTCTGGTGAATTAAAAATGAAGTCTCCAATAGTGGCTTTTGCAAACTCGTCTTCCGCATGTTCGCTGCGAAACTCCTCAACCTTTTTTGAAAGTTCTCGAGTACACATAAAAGAAAGAAATTTGCGACTGAAATTAATATCAACCAGGCCATCAATGGAGCGCTGATCCAGATCATCAATGATCATCACGCGAATCAGGCCTTTCATCAGACTATCTAATACTGCAACTCCGGTAATTTTCTCAATAGCTGTGCTGAGAATGTAGCCGATTCCCTGATAGTACGTTTTTTCAACCTGAGCAATTTTTTGTTCAAGGCGGCTTACGAGATCCTCAAACTTTTGCATCATTTGCTGTTCGCGGCGCAAAACAGCATCAGTCACAGCCAACTTGACAAAAACCGGGTTTTTCTCCCGATCTTTACATGTTTGCTGAACTTCCTTGTAGCGTCCCATTAATTTTGTCAGCTTCTCAGAATCACTTGAAGGCTGCTTGTCCAGTTGCAGCTTCGCCCTGCCCGGAACACGGAAAATCAAATCGACACTGCCAGCATCAGGAGCTTTTCCTAATGGAAGATCTCCTGGGAAGCTCAAAATCCAGTGAAATTTTTTCTGCTTTTCTTCCGGGTAATTAGTTTCATCAACTGCAACTGTTACATCTGACTCCAGTAAGCGATCCACCAAAGTCCCCATGTAACTTTTGCGGAAATCTTTTCTGAGAAGCAGCAAGATTAGTTTGTCTTTATTTCCGCTGCCTGCCTGATCCCGTTCGTCTCGTGCCTGTTCAACCATATTAGCATTACTCTTCTTCGTCCAGATGAAAATGATTCATTGCCTCCTTTGTAAGAAATTCACGATCATCAAATGTGGCTTTGAGTTTAGCTGAACTTACTTTCAGTTCCTTAAACTCTTCAGTACCTTCTTCAAGTTTTCCATCTGGATCATAGTTGTCCATAAATTTCATATACTGTGCGGCGGATTGTAATTCATTGAGGTAGATTTTAATCTGAAATAATAATACACACACATGAATCATATCAACTCCCTTCAGCCTTTCAAAAATGGGTTCCAATGTATCAACAACCTTTTTCAAGTTTGCTTCAGCGGCATCCCTGTCCTGGTTTTCCATCAGTATTTCAGCTTGAATCATCAGCATTGAAGCTTCTTTACGGAGGGCTGCCCCCTTCTGCTGGTCATTTGTGGCAATGCTGGTCATTTGTTCACATGTTGCAATGGCCATATCATAAGAGAGGATACACTGTTTTATATCTCGATCTTCACTATAAAATGCTTCTCCTGCCCCCTGTGCTTTTTTCAGCAACGGTGCAATTTTCTCTTCCCAGCCTTTGGAAAACTTTTCTACAGAAAACGCTGGTTTTTCTGATTTTGTACGGTTAAAATGCTCTTTGTTATTACTGGAGAAACCACATTCAGAGCACGAGGCAACCTGGATGAGATTAAAATCACAAAAATCCAACTTACCTGCAGGCCTGACATAAGAAAGAATTCCAAAAATATTAGGATCAGCAATCATACTCTTGGAGTGCAGTTCAAAGAATGAAACTTCAGGATTATCGCAGATATAACAACGTAAGATACTACCCAATATTGAATTTTTCTTTGTCTCAATATATCCACCGTCTGAAACTACAGCATACATTTCAGGATTAATGATCTGAAAAATTCCGTGATTTTCTCCAATTTTTTGCTCAAAAGCCACCTTCACCAGGTAGCAGCCTTCATCGTATTTTACCTGATGCTGCTTGAGCATTCTGCATGTAAGATCGTCCCAGTATTCATCATCTTCTCCTGCCGGCGTATCTGAAGAATTAGGCTTACAGACCTGAAGTGATATTTTTGCTTTTGGCATCAGGGCTTGCCCCAGCCGAAAAGAGAAACCATTTTCATCAACTTTAGCCAAACTCACTTTAGCCTTTATTTTTCCTGTCTCTATAATTCCCTGCGGCAAATCCTTTTCCAGCAGAGAACGGGCACTTTTCCAGAGTTTTGTCAGAATTTCATTGTTAAACCCCAATAATTTTCCCGTTAAGAGGAAAAAACTGATTTCTTTTGTAGCCAAATCAGAATCTGCCACCATCAACTGCGCAAGATATTTAAGCATCAGGAAGGCCTGCTTTGGCTCTATATCCAGGGGGCTCATTTCCGGAGGTTTGGCATTTTTAATGATAGCCATCAGTTTATTAATTTCATCTTTGTCATCCAAAAAATTTATGGCCTCCCGCAGAAATGTCATTTCAGACTGATGAGCACGACCATCAGCAACAACCATTCCGGCAATTGAGTGTGCAAACCATTTTTTTTCTTCTGATGACATTTCCTCTATATTTGGTAACTGCATAATCTCCTGTTCTAAATTATTAATATGCTGAAGTCAGTTCAGAAACCATAGCTCAAACCAATCAAATAACCGGTAGAACCAAGGCGCTGATCTTCAGAACCGCTTCCGCTGGCACTGTCTATGGTCAAGATTCCTACCTCCGTCCAAAAGTTGGCGGACATTTCCATTCCCATCCGGAATTCAGTCACTAAAGAATTGCCTTGTTTAAGCTGAGAGCCAAGAGCAAGCTCTGTTTTCACCACCCCCAGGCCTGCACTTATCTTCCAGGAATCAGTCAGTGAATGTTGAGTTTTTGCCAAGGCTCCCAGATGACTGGTTTTGGACTCAGAACGGTTTCCAGTGGCGCTGAACATCCGAAAGGATTGTTCTGAAAACAGTCCTTTTATTCCCCAACGGTCATTGTACCACCATTCTCCCCAATAAACATGATTTCTTAACTCAAGACGATTACGGAATGCGCTGTAATGCGGTGTGCTTAGTAAAAGCAAGTCAAAGCCAGCTTGCCAGGTCGGTAATTTTCTGCCTACACCACCAAAAACGGTAGGAGGAGCTAAATTCTTTTCTGTGGACAATGGTGAGGAGAGTGACTCCAGAGATGGTAACTTGGCTGGCCTGGCAGCATCGGCTGTATCGGGCAGGATGATCATCAAGCCGGCAAAAAGGAATACTGAGTTAATTTGGGCAACTTTAATAATCATTTTTTCTAGACATCTAATCTTCAGGATTCCAGGCAGGTTTGCGTTTGCTGAAAAAGGCATCGATGCCTTCCTTGATAGATTCAGATTCCCAGGCATTTGCCAACTTTTCAATTGTAGCACTACGTACGTCCTGAGGCTCTTTTTCTCTTACCTCTGCGATGAGACGCTTTGTAGCAGAAACTGCTTCCGGAGCGCAGCGCAGCAGTTCTTTGATTTCTTTTTCAATAGCCTCGTCCAGTTTATCAGTAGAGACAGCTTTTGCGATTAAACCTAAATGAACCGCTTCCTCTGCAGAAAACCGATGCGCGTTTAACATTACACGCCGTGCATTTGACGCACCAATCCGTCGTAAAACAAACGGAGAAATTGTTGCAGGAAGCAAGCCCAGCAAAACTTCAGTCAGTGAAAATAAAGCATCTTCAACTGCAACTGCAATATCACAACAGGCAATCAAGCCGACAGCGCCGCCAAAAGACAAACCGTTGATGCGCCCGATTAACGGTTTGCTGAGCTGATCCAATTCACCAAGCATTTCTGATAACTCAGTGGCCTCGGCAATTCTGTCCTCACGTTTTTGCCCCGCTATTTCCTGCATCCAGTGCAAATCAGCTCCGGCGCAAAAAGACTTTCCAGAACCAGCCAAAATTACGGCTCGAACCTCCTGATTTGTATTTAAATCTGCGACTGCTTTCCGCAGTTCACGGATCATTTCCAGGCTCAGTACATTATGAACATCCGGACGGTTAAGGGTGAGTGTGGCAATTTGACGCTCGTCAATTGTTAAAATTAAAGTTTGAAAACTCATTTTATCCATTCTGAAATAAATTAGACTTATAAAACGCTATTATCCACTTTCCAGAAATAACGGCAAGTTTTTGCTGGAATCATCTATGTTGGGATAGTCAGTTAAAAGAGTGTGGAGCCGAGCGTTTGCAATGCTCTGGAAGAGCAGGATGAAGTCGATAAAAGGCGGGGAATGTTACTGTCAAATTGCACATGAACATAAATAATCTTTTGTCTACCCCTTTTAAGCTCATCTTAAAGCAAAAGAAGGGAACTGCTGATAATGACCAATCCCCCTGTTCGTTTTCACATCTGTAGCAAGGAACCTAACATAGCTGACTAATAGATAAACCCTCCCTAGCACGCATCATAAAAGCTGAAGTCTATAAGTCAAAAAAAAATTACTGAGGTTTTTTTCAAATCCGTAAATTTATGCTACACTTTTCTTAATATTCATCACTACCTTGATCATAGACACCCGAGACCAGATGACTGTTCAATACTCTGCTGAAAGCAGGCACAGACTGTTGCAAGTTGCGCGAGAATCACTGGAAAATTTTCTGGAAAATGAAAAACGAACTGAATTTACAACTGAAACTCCTGAATTGCTCGAAAAACGGGCGGTATTCGTGACGCTGAGAAAATTAGATTCCGGGAATTTGCGTGGATGTATCGGACAGACTGAAGCACGCTACCCCTTAATCGAGGCCGTTGCGAAAACCGCAATTTCATCCGCGGTAAATGATTCACGTTTTCCTCCGGTGACACTCGATGAATTACCGGACCTGCTCATTGAAATAAATGTGCTCTCACCGATGACCCCCATGAACCCTGAAGATGTGGAAGTTGGAAAACACGGATTGCTGATTAATAAAGGATCTTACGGAGGACTTTTTTTACCGGAAGTTGCAGTTTCACAAGACTGGGACCGCCTCACTTTTCTAGATGAACTGTGTCGCAAAGCAAATTTACCGAAAGGCAGCTGGCGGGATGCCGAAGCTAAACTTCAAGCCTTTGAATCTGAAGCATGGGAAGAAAATTGAAGCTACCCTTTGATTTTATTTTTCGACAACTACGGCCACTCTTTTTTACGGGTGACGCGGAAACCGCACACGAGCGGATGCTTTCAAGCATTGAAAGCATTTCAAGGATTCCAGGATTACTTGCATTTTTACGCTGGCAATTCCGTGAGGAATCCACTGTTTTGCGCAGCAGGCTTTTTGGCAGTACTCTGCAAAATCCAGTCGGACTTGCTGCAGGTTTTGATAAAGACGGACGGATACATCCTGTATTATTTGCCCTCGGTTTTGGTTTTGTGGAAATCGGCACTGTTACTCCGCTTCCGCAATCCGGGAATCCGCATCCCCGGCTTTTCCGCCTGCTTGAAGATCATGCTTTGATCAACCGCATGGGTTTCAACAATCAGGGTGCCTGGAAAATGGCAGAAAGATTAGTCTCTAGGACAAAAATAATTAAGCCTGAAGAGGCTAGTTTTTTTGAAGATTCCAGCGATTATCCGGCAAACATTTCATCAGGAATACTTGGCATAAATATTGGAAAAAACAAAGATACTCCTCTGGACAAAGCTGCAGAAGATTATGTATCTGCTCTAAGTACTCTCCATCCTTTTGCAGATTATTTCACTATCAATATCAGTTCACCAAACACTGAAGATTTGCGAAATCTACAGGAAAAAGACGCGCTGCACGGTTTACTTGACTCTGTCTGTGCCCGGCGTGACAAACTTGACCAGAATCATCTCCGGAACACGCCTCTGCTGGTTAAACTAGCTCCTGATCTGCACCAGGAAGAATTGGAGAACAGTCTTCAAGCCATTCAGCAGTTTTCCATTCAAGGTGTGATTGCAACAAACACAACTGTAGAGCGTCCTGAACTAAAAAGTCAATATCGGCATGAAAACGGAGGCCTGAGCGGGAAACCGCTGCGGAAACGTAGTACTGAGGTGATCCGGAACTTGTTCCAGGAATTGGGGAAGGAGGTGCCGATTATTGGTGTGGGCGGCATATTTAGAGGCAAAGATGCCTACGAAAAAATAAGGGCTGGCGCATCGGCAGTGCAAATTTACACGGCACTGATTTATGAAGGGCCCGGACTCGTCAACAAAATTAAACGGGAACTGGAAAAATTGTTGAAGAAAGACGGTTTCAACTCTGTGACAGATGCGGTTGGTGTTGACAGTTAAAAATCTAGCGGTCTATCTTTTTTGACGGATTATTCCCAGCATTTCAGCAATTGAGGTTAGCTTTAGTCTGGGACGCCCTTCTGCTTGACCTGCTTCTGTTTCATGTGCATCCAGCAGCTTCCAGTCTGCAAATGAAACATATTCAATCTTTCTTGACTCAAGCAGAGATACAATGTCCGGAACCGTTATATATTGACCTGGTTCCATTTTTTCCGCCTGAAAAGTTTCCAGCATGCGATGTACGGTTTCAACGGAATCCTGCTTGTTGGTACCAATCACACCGCTTGGACC
>UINC01002091.1_pt1 | contig 11723 bp, 11 predicted proteins | sample 5385821 | NCBI WGS metagenome assembly UINC01 (sample SAMEA4666929, study PRJEB26691) | marine metagenome | isolation source: Pacific Ocean | place: Pacific Ocean | collected 2011-10-13 | reverse complement strand
GCTCAATAGCGGCCACAGGTGCTTCAATTTTTTGATACTAAGAATTAGGGCTTAAGGGCTCTTGGTGGCAGTGGAGGGGCAAATCGAATAACAGTCACTCTCAGAAGGAACCACTATAGCAAAGGGGCGCGGTCCTAGCAAACGTCGCAATAACGTGTAACCCGGTGAGAATGGATTTTTCCGACCATTTTGATCAGTTATCATAAAGATGAGACTAAATCTCAAAAATAAGATATAGTGTAGAAGATGAGACACAATCTCATAATTGAGCCACTATCTACTATAACCAACTCGTCATAATGCCTTTCAGAAAAACCATTTTTTGGACCCACCTCACAATCGGCCTCACAGTCTCACTCATCGTACTATTGATGTCGGTCACCGGAGTAATCCTCACCTATGACAAGCAACTCTCAAATTGGGCAAATCGCAACTATCGAGCTCAGGTCCATCATCTAGATTCTGCACCCTTACCGATTGATGACCTTATACAGACTGCATCCGCGAACCTCGATACAACCCCGACAGCAATAACGATACTGAATGACCCGCAGGAGCCTGCGGCCCTGAACGTAGGCCGGGGCGATTATCGCTATGCCAATAGGTATACCGGCGGCCTGCTCAATGATAGCGACCCTCCAATGCGGCGCTTCCTTCGTAGCATCATGTACTGGCATCGCTGGCTTGCATTGGAGGGCCCCAGTAGAGAGATAGGTCGTAACATTACAGGAATCGGAAATCTTGGGTTTCTAATTCTCCTTCTTAGCGGCCTCTACCTCCTATGCATTCGATTCACGAGAACCAAATCCCTTCGAAATCTATTAACCTTCAGAACCGAATTGAAAGGGAAAGCACGGGACCTGAACTGGCACAACGTAATCGGATCCTGGCTGTTTCTCCCGTTATTAATCATCGTTCTAAGTGGAGTTGTAATCTCCTATCAATGGGCTGGAAATCTTATGTATCTTGTGGTTGGTGAACAGCCGCCGACCTCCACCTCGTTGCGATCGTCGACTGGGAACGAACTTGGCGCCGCTGAATCAGAGCCCTCTCCTACTGCACTGTGTAGCTATCAAACACTCTTCAACCGAACTTCTGAAGAAGTGTCTGATTGGAAGAGCATTACCCTCGAACTTCGAGAATCTAACCACGCTCCAGCTGTCGTCCGAGTCGACCGAAGCCTTGGGGGGCAACCATCAAAACGCCTAGACCTGATATTCGCAGGTCCAAATTGTAGGGACTACGAGATTGGTGGCTATCCAACCCAAAGTCGAGGGCAAAGATTGCGTAGTTGGCTCCGATACGCTCACACCGGTGAGGTGTATGGAATTGTGGGCCAGACTGTAGCCGGCCTAGCCTCACTAGGTGGCGGCATCTTGGTTTGGACCGGCCTGGCCCTATCTTGGCGACGATTCATCAAACCATAAAGGAAAAGGGCCAGTGCGGAAAACCGCCTTGGCCCTTCCAGACTTGGTCGGGATGACTGGATTTGAACCAGCGACCCCCTGACCCCCAGTCAGGTGCGCTACCAAACTGCGCCACATCCCGTTATTGGAACCACAACTTCGACAGTTTCAGCGCCGAGTCCGTTTTCGCTTGACCGCCTTAGTCTTCCGATGACTCGTTGTCTTTTGACGGCTTCGCTTCGTGGGCTTCGATCGCCCCGGACTGCTTACATCCTTATCAAGCATCTCAAGAATGCCGCGAAGGCCTGTCTCTATCTCGGTCAACTTCTTGTGTAATGCAGAAGCAGCTTTAACAGACACCGCACCATTCTCTTCACCTTCATTTAGAAGACCCTGCTCTTCCTCTAAACGCCGTCTCGCGCCTGCTAGGGTCAGACCTTCATGAAAAGTTAACTGCTTTATACGAAGGACTCGTTCAACATCGGAACGGCGATAGACGCGTGGCCCACTTCCTTTAGCCTTACCGAGGTCGCTAAATTCTTGCTCCCACGATCGTAAGACATAGGGTTTAATTTCAGCGATTTGACACACCTCTGAAGACCTAAAAGAAGAGCGTCTGGGAATTCTGATTGATTTACTACCGTCCACTGTCGAAGCCTCAGAGGTCAGTATAGCATGCAGACCTACGCTACTTTTGGCGCCGCCTCACATGCAAACGAATCGGTGAACCCTCGTAACCGAAGGCATCCCGGAGTCTATTTATAAGAAAGCGATCATAAGAAAAATGAAATCTGGTAGCAACATTCGTGAAACAAACAAAGGTCGGTGGAGCCACGGCCGATTGAACCGAATAGAGGATCCGAACCTCTCTCCGGTCAGGACTCACCGGAGGATGGGTCGCAGTCACTTCCTGAAAGAATCTGTTAAGTTCACCTGTTGGAATGCGACGTTGCCTAGTCTCGGATACTTTATTAACGGCTTCAAGCAGTCTCGGCACACGCTCACCCGTTAGCGCCGAAATATGTAAAAAGGGGGCGTGATCCATAAACTTCATCTGACGTTTAGCTAGCTCATCGAACTCACGCACGCCCTCTTCACTAATCCCTTTCATAAGGTCCCACTTATTCACAGCAACGATAACACCACATCCAGCTTTATCAGCTGCCCCGATAATTGCAGCGTCTTGGTCGGTAACCCCTTCTTTTGCATCAACAAGAAGCACCGCAACATCTGCCCGTTCAATAGCTCGTTTGGACACAACTACACTCACCGACTCAATCTTGCCGCCCTTTGCGACCCGACCTGGTCGCCGAATGCCGGCGGTATCCACGATACGAAAATGACGGCCACGCCAGACCAACAATTCATCTACAGCGTCACGAGTCGTGCCCGGGCGATCGCTGACCATAACCCGCTCCTCACGTAACAATCGATTCACCAGTGAGGATTTTCCAACATTCGGTCGACCGACAATCGCCACTGCAGTCTCCTTTGGGTCATCCGTTGTTTTACCTCCTAAGCTACTAATAGAGCTCCCAGACGGATGTTTGTCCTGAAGCAATCGGACTATTACATCCAGAAGATCGCCAGTTCCGGTTCCGTGCTCTGCGGACACTTCCATGACCAGATCGAAACCTAATTGAAAAAACTCAAAACTCCGGTGCCGTGCACGACGAACATCGAGCTTGTTAACCGCCAAAACCACTGGAACTCCGACCTTTCGCACTAAATCGGCTACTGCTTGGTCAGGCGGCACCAACCCCTCCCGTGCGTCCACGACAAAGACAATCACATCGGCAGAATCAATCCCAAGCTGCCCCCGCTCGAGCACTTTGAGCTCTAACGGATCATCACTCGCTCCGAACATCCCACCAGAATCAACAAGGCGAAAGCTGACCCCACGCCATTCTGCATCCTCGGCCACTAAGTCTCTGGTCGTTCCTGGCGTTATTGTCACGATCGCCTTTCGCGACCTTGTAATCCGGTTAAAAAGAGTAGATTTACCAACATTCGGTCGGCCAGCGATCACGACTGATGGAAGACCTCCCCTCCGCTTAGTTGTCATGGCAATAGTGGTTACAATCAGGAACAGTTAGGTCTTCACTTGACAGCGTAAGTCACCATATTTATGATAGTTACACACTGTGGTGAGTTCATAAGTCATGATTAAAGTAGACATCGTGAACAAAGTTTCGGCGACTGCAGGAATCACCAAGGTAAAGGCCGAAGTTGCAGTTGACGCCGTGTTCGAAGCAATGCGCAAATCGATGCGCAGAGGGGAAAGAATCGAACTCCGCGGCTTCGGGGTCTTCCAAGTGAAGCCTCGTAAGCGCGGTATCGGAAGAAACCCTCGCACGGGTAAGGAAGTTCGAATTCCCCCTGGCCGAACCATCCGATTCAAGCCAGGCAAGGACTTACAGAACATCGGCGTCTTACCGCCGGCAACCACGTCTTGACCTCCCCTCGGGATGATTTTCCGCCTCCACTAGACACCTCTACCAATTCAGACCGAGAAACAGGACAGTCGGGCGATAGCACTACTGTCGAACTAGTTCAGGGACGTCGACCTCGCCCCTATCTCCATCTACTCCTATTTCTCGCCACATTTACTACGACCACTCTAGTCGGGGGTTGTCATTACCAAGCTTTCATCTCAGATTTTGGGGTCCGGGACATAGACCCGGAGTCCCTACTGCATCCTCAGGGACTCTGGTACAGTATGACGATTCTCTGAATTCTAGGCGCCCACGAATTTGGTCATTACCTGACCTGCCGACACTACGGCGTCAGCGCAACGTTACCCTACTTTATCCCGGCACCGATTTTTCTTACTGGCACCCTCGGCGCGTTCATACGAATTCGAGGACCAATCAAAACCAAGCCAATCCTCTTCGACATTGGTGTCGCAGGACCGTTAGCTGGTTTTGTCGTGGCCGTGCCCACATTAGTCGCTGGCCTGAGTCTCTCCCGACTGACACCCTTACCCCGCGACTTCTCTGGCCTTTCCTTGGGCGAACCACTTCTGTTCCAATTCACCTCATGGTTAATTTTCGGCACCGTGCCAGAGGGTTACTCCGTAAATCTCCACCCGATGGCCTTCGCCGCATGGTTCGGATTACTCGCGACTGCTCTCAACCTCTTTCCGATCGGTCAATTGGATGGTGGCCACCTTACTTACGCGGTATTCGGAAAGCGCTCTACGCTCATCACATTGAGCACGCTCTGCATCACCGTCCTACTGACCTTCTGGTCTAGGAGTTGGGTCGTCTGGACCGTTTTGCTTACTGTGATGCTGATTACCTTCGGACCTCGCCATCCTCCTACACTTGACGAAGACCTACCGCTCGATCAGAAAAGAATTGCCGTCGCGTTCGTAGCCTTTCTCATACTAATCCTCTGCTTTACACCGACACCACTTGAACCGTTGGACCTTGTTGAGTATCCATGATTCACAATCGTGACTACAAACCTGCGCTCTCTAGTCACCTGACAAACACAGGGTCAACGTCAACACTAATTCTCCGGCGAATTCGAGGGAGTTGGTCGAGGGCGCTTTCAACAACCTTCCTTAACCGAGTGCGATGATCTCCTTTCGCAAGGATTTGTACGCGATGTTGCCCTTTTAATCGACTGAGAGGTGCAGGAGCGGGTCCAAGAATCCATCCTGCATGACCTCGGTGCTGAAGTGCCTTCACAAGCTGAAACCCGTCACGCATTGCTGCAGACTCACTGGAGCCTCTCACAATAAGATTAATCAATCCCAGAGTTGGGGGATAGCGCATTGCTTGACGAAATTGAAGTTCCTCCCGATAGAAAGCTTCGTAGCTCTGCAAACATGCATGTTGGATGCTGTAATGAGTTGGATTAATTGTCTGCACAATCGTTTCCCCGGGCCGAGCTCCTCGGCCCGCCCGTCCGGCGACCTGCGTAAGTAATTGAAAAGTCCGCTCTCCAGCACGAAAATCAGCTACGCCCAAGCCAACATCTGCCGATACCACTCCTACGAGGGTCACTTTAGGAAAATCGTGCCCTTTCGCGACCATCTGGGTGCCAACCAGTATGTCAATCTCGCCTCGTCCGAATCGTGTCAGCAGTTCATCCGCGGCTCCCCGATGTGCCATGGTATCTCGATCCATGCGGGCAACCTTGGCTTTTGGAAAGTGCTGGTGCACCTCAAGTTCGACACGTTCCGTACCAAACCCAGAGAATTCAAGATATTCACCTTGGCATATCGGGCATCGAGTTGGCACCAATCGGGAATGGCCACAATAGTGACAACGAACTCGCCCACTTGTTCGGTGTATCGTTAGCGACACGCTACAATTCGGGCACTCCGCTGTGCCACCGCATTCGCGGCAAAATACCGATGCTGCAAACCCTCTTCGATTCAACAAGATAATGACTTGCTCATGACGGTCCAGCCGATCGCGTATCCCGGATGCTAATGCGCGGCTCAGCACCACCTCTCCCCCTTGCTCGGCGAACTCCTCCTTCATATCAATTATTTGTATGGCTGGAAGTCCTTGGTCCGAGATTCTCGTCGTTAGAGCAATCAGCTCATACCGACCTCGAATCGCACGGTGATAACTCTCAAGTGACGGTGTTGCAGACCCAAGTACTACAAGAGCTCCGGCCTGCTTCGCCCTCATGATTGCCACATCACGGCCGTGATATCTTGGAGTCTCCTCCTGTTTATAGGAGCCATCGTGTTCCTCATCCACAACAACCAGTCCAATGTTATCCAGCGGGGTAAAAACAGCAGAGCGGGTACCAACCACGAGATCGACGTCTCCCGCACGTATTCGAGACCATTGAGCATGACGCTCCCTAGCCGACAGACCACTATGCTGAATAGCCACCCTTGATCCAAAAAGACCACGAAATGCTTTAGCCGACGCTGAAGTCAAACCGATTTCCGGAACGAGAATCAGCGCCCGTCTTCCAGAACGTAATACTGCCTTGGCGAGCCGAAGGTAAATCTCAGTTTTGCCACTTCCGGTGATGCCATGCAAAAGAGCGGTTTGAAAACGCTCCGTAGAAAGTATGGACAAAAGCCGCGCCAACGCCGCTTCCTGGTCTGGCGTCAATTGAAACTCCGTCTTCGAAGTAACAGGGTCAACATTCAATTCACCTCCAGCTATTTGCCTATTCGTTACTCTCACAAGCTCCATGTCGACCAGGCGTTTGAGTGTGGACACTGAGACGCCGCATCCATTGAGATCGCTCTGACTGAGCCCCTCGCCCACTTTGCCCAATGAATCGAGCGCAAGACGCTGTTTGGGACCGAGCCTCTTTGCTGTTGTCGGACTCCGGTTGCCAGGGTCTACGCAGGCATAGCTTCTCCCTTTGGCTGTCAAAGTGAAATGACGATACGTCCGAGGTGCTACCCTTCTATCCTGCGGTAAACCTACCTCCAAAACCTGACCCGGACCACACAAGTAATAGTCCGCCGCCCATAGTGCAAGATCTATGACGGCTTGAGGAAGAAACGGCTGATCGTCGACCTGTTTCAAAATGTCTTTGATCGCTCGGTCAGAATCCGATTGAATCGGAACGTTATTCTGAATGACGTAACCAATCATCGTCCTCGGGCCTAGCGGTACAGAAACCCGAGACCCAATTGGGGGCATCGGCAACCCATCAGGAACGCTATACGTCAGGAGGTTACGTAACGGAACCGGAACCGCCACCTGCACTAAACGAGGCACGGCTACAGGATATCAATTACCGGAGCAAGGCCGACAGTTGCGCTTTGAAGCTAAGGTCCTCTTTCAAGAAGACCACGGACCCTCTTCATATCTTCCCACACCTCCCGCTTACCTTTAGAGTTACGTAACAGGTAGGCAGGATGAAATGTGGGGACAAGAATCGCACCACGATATTCGTACTCACGTCCTCGCAGTTTGGAGATTGGCGCATCCTTCCTTAGAAGTGTTTTGGCCGCAAACGCACCCAACGCTACGATAACCTTGGGTCGTATCACGTCAATCTGACGAAATAGAAACGGCTCGCATGTCTCCACCTCATCCTCTTCGGGATTTCGATTCTGTGGCGGACGACACTTAATTACATTCGCTATGTAGACCGATTCTCTAGATTGTCCAATGGCCTCAATAATCTTGGTCAGTAACTGCCCCGCTCGTCCAACGAAGGGAATTCCCTGCTTATCTTCGTCTCGGCCCGGAGCCTCGCCTACGAACATTAGCTCTGCACTGGGGTTTCCGACACCAAAGACAATCTGCTCGCGACCTAACCCTGAGAGTTTGCAGCGGGTGCATTCGCCCAAGTCCGAGCGTATAGCTTCAAGACTCCCAGTGCCTGCAAACACACTAGCTTCGGTTTTAACTTCGGCAGGTTTTTGCCTTGCTTGAGCACCTCGACCCCGCCAGACCGGATCTTTGCTCAATCCGGTTACCCCAAGCTCGCCAAAGTAATTAAGATGGGCTGTTACGGTGTGCGGTTTCACTTAGCACTCTCTGAGGACCGTCGGCTTCTCGGCCCTGTAACAATTCCTCGACACGATCGAGAATTACTTCGGCAATTTCGTTCTTGGCTTGCAACGGCACGGACGTTTCAACATCGTGAGATACAAGAGTAACTGCGTTTGTATCAACGCCAAAACCTGTATCTGGCTGGGACACATTGTTCGCAACGATTAGATCGACGTTTTTCGCTTTCAACTTTGCCCTAGCGTGCACAAGCATCTCTTCGGTTTCAGCAGCAAATCCGACAAGCAGAGGGCTCGACTGCCCAGCTCGCCAAGCTCCCAGATCCGCCAAAATATCCAATGTCCGGGTAAGTTTTATCGTCTCAAGGTGCTGATCCTTGCAAAGCTTTTGGCTCCGTGGACCGTTGGTCGGTGTATAGTCTGCGACCGCCGCTGCCAAAATCATTGCGCCTGCTTCAGTCTTACGTTCCATAACCGACCGGTACATCTCGGAGGCCGACCTCACTCTAACAACCTCGACACCTGCAGGCATTTCCAAAGAGGTAGGCCCTGCTACCAGAATAACTCGGGCTCCTCTTCGGATTGCCGCTTGTGCCAAGGCCCGCCCCATTCGCCCGGTCGAACGATTCCCCAAAAATCTTACCGGATCAAGATCCTCATATGTTGGACCGGCCGTGATCAAGAGGCATCGGCCAAGAAGCGAGCCGCGTGGGCGAAGGCTTTCTTCTACAGCAGTGACGATACTTGAGGGCTCAGCAAGACGACCAGGACCAGTCCATCCGCAGGCTAAGTCACCCTCGGTCGGCTCAACGAAGCGGACACCTCTCCCGCGGAGCACCTCCAAGTTTTTCTCAACTGCAACATGACCCCACATATTTGTGTTCATTGCTGGCGCCATTAATATTGGCGCCCTGGTCACCAAATGCATAGAGGTGAGGAAGTCGTCCGCAATACCGTTTGCAAACTTACCGATGATATTTGCCGTCGCCGGAGCCACGACGAGTGAATCAATCGCAGACGCCATCGATACATGCTCGACAGAAGCATTCAGGCCATCTGCAAACTGATCTGTAATGACATCTCGACGCGTGATCGCCTCAAAGGTAAGTGGCCCAATAAATCGTTCTGCTGCAGCTGTCATAATGACAGTTACATCGTGGCCATTCTTTTGGAGCCCGCGCGCCACCTCCACCGCCTTGTAGGCGGCTACGCTACCGGTTACTCCTAATGCGATAAAAGCCATACTCTACTTTAACTCGAATGTCGCGACTATGTCGTCCACAGAGGACCCAACTTCCGGTAATGTGTCGCCACAACCAGTTACTACAGCCTTTAAGCGACTAAGGGCTGCATCAAAGTCGTCATTAATGATCACGAAGTCATACTCATTAAACGCTTTCACTTCTTCCCGCGCAACGCTGAGGCGTTCCTGAATCTCCTGATCACTATTCTGGCTACGTCTTCGAAGGCGTGACTCAAGAGCGCTAGGTGAAGGGGGAAGGATAAAAATAGTCGTAGCATTAGCCGAGCTCAGACGAACTTGACGTGCGCCATTTACATCAATAACCAAGGCTACATCTAGACCACCCGCCACCTTCTCTTCTATATCCGCCTTTGACGTGCCGTAGAGATTCCCAAAAACATTCGCCCATTCGAGGAATTGATCGCTATTAACCATACTTTCAAAGGCTGCACGACTAACAAAACTATAATCTACGCCCCTCGTTTCACCCTGGCGAGGACTTCGCGCTGTATACGATCGAGACTTGACCAAAGTTGGCACCGACTGGACTAAGCGCTCAACAAGACTTGTCTTGCCGGTCCCAGACGGAGCAGAGATTACAAATAGTGAACCTTTGTGCACGCTATGCCTTGTCTTGAACTCTATTCAACATTTTGCACCTGCTCACGAAGGCGCTCGAGCTCTGCCTTGGCTGAAACAATTAACTCGGACACCTCCAATCCTTCAGCCTTAGAACCGACTGTGTTAATCTCACGGTTCATCTCTTGAAGCAGAAAATCTAAACGTCGTCCGCAGGCCAGATTATCATCAACAATCGTCCGCCAGTGGGCAAGATGTCCCTTCAATCGAACAATCTCTTCATCAATATCAGAACGAGCGACAAATTTTACAATTTCCTGGGCAACCACCCCCTGGTCCACTTCTATTTCTCCCACCAATTCCTCAATACGGTCGCTGAGTCGAACCTCTAACACCCCCTTAGCGTGAGCAGCCGAGGTCTCGAGTTTCGCAATGAGGTTACCGACTAAAACGCATCTTGAATCCAAGTCAGCGAGCAGAAACTCTCCCTCGGTAGATCGCATGGTGATCAGTTCATCAAGAGCTTGGGCCAAGGCCCCGGTCACAACTTCTATAACGTCAGGCTGTGATGCAACGTCAGCATCCGAAGCAGCCTCCTTGAATTCAAGGGCGTGGGGTAAATGCAGAAGGTCGCCAGCGGTCAAATCAGCAATTGAAAGACCACTCGCCCTCACCCGATTAAGGGCTTCACTTAATCTCTTGACTAGTGCCTCGTTCACCTCAACCTCAAGGCCGCCTCGCTGGACAAATTGCGCACTTACATTCAGCTCGACCCGTCCTCGAGTGAGTTGCTGCTGCACCTGTGTACGTAATCGAGACTCCAGGGCCAATAGTGGACTCGGCAGTCGAACGTGTAGATCTAAATGTCGATGATTTACACTTCGCAGAGTCACACTCAGGACTACCATGGGGTGTTCAATGTCAACACTGGCAAAACCCGTCATCGACCTAATCATCTCTCTTGACTCCAAGGTCTGCGTGCTCATTAGCCATATAACCAACTCCGCTCATTGACCCTTCAACATCCTCGAATTCCGTTGGCCGTGCTCTCGGCCGATCAAAGATTTGCATGTCGTAAAGCTTTTTATACACACCACCATCACGCTGCAGAAGGTCATCGTGTCGTCCGGTCTCAACTATCCGCCCAGCATCCAATACGACAATGACATCAGCTCGTCGAACCGTTGACAGTCTATGGGCAATCACGAACGACGTGCGATTCGAAAGCAGACGCGTGAACGCCTTCTGAACCAGTTCTTCCGATTCACTATCGAGTGCCGAGGTGGCTTCATCAAGAATCAAAATAGGAGCGTTGGTAAGCAAGGCCCTGGCTATCGCAAGCCGTTGTCGTTGTCCTCCTGATAACCTCTGAGCTCCTTCCCCTACTTGCGTCTCGTAACCATTCGACAGTTCACCAATAAACTCATGTGCATGCGCAATCCGTGAAGCCTCCTCAATCGCATCTTGAGAGGCGTCGCGAAAACCATAGGCAATGTTTTGCGCTATCGTCCCGTCGAACAAAATGGTGTCCTGGGTAACCATTGCAATCTGCCCGCGCAACGACTTCAATGTTCCGTCACGAATATCGACGCCATCCAGTAAAATTGCGCCCTGGGTGACATCATAAAATCGGGCTATAAGATTTACGAGGGTTGTCTTACCTGATCCACTAAGCCCGACAAACGCAACCATCTGGCCGGGCTGTACCGTGAGAGTGATATTTTGAAGCACCGATTTACCATCAGAACCTTCATAGGAAAACCCTACGTCCTTGAATGAAATGCTTTGCTGCAATTCACCCAGGGGTCTCGCGGACGGTCGGTCCACAACTTCAGTGTGCACATCGAGTATTTCAAATATCCGCTGAGCAGAGACAGAAGCTTGCTGAAGACCAGCGGTGACCCTACTTAGCTTTTTAACCGGGCCATACATCATAAATAGTGCAGCGATGAAAGAGGCGAACTCGCCTGAGGTTAGACGAAGCGCAACGATTTCTCGACTGCCGTACCAGAGAGCACCAGCCACGCAAAGTCCACCCAAGAACTCC
>UINC01002089.1_pt1 | contig 11731 bp, 12 predicted proteins | sample 5385821 | NCBI WGS metagenome assembly UINC01 (sample SAMEA4666929, study PRJEB26691) | marine metagenome | isolation source: Pacific Ocean | place: Pacific Ocean | collected 2011-10-13 | reverse complement strand
GCTGGTCCCTGAAGTCACAGGCTTGGGTCGTGCAACCCGGTGTCATATCCTTGGGGTAAAAATAAAGGATTACGCTTTTTTTGCCTTTAAAGGAGCTGAGTTTTACTTTTCCCCCATTTTGGTCAAAGGCGGTAAAATCAGGCGCCTTGTTTCCTTCTTTTATTTCTTTTGCAACCATATCATTTGTTAATTTGGCAGTTTTGCCAAAAGGTCATTAATATTTTTGTGGAGGTTGTTTAAGGTTTCCATCAATTGTTCTTTTTTTCTTTGGTCCCCCGGTCTATTAAATATCATCCTCGCATCGCCAATTAAACTCAGGATCTGAGCGTGAAGGCTGCCCGTAGGAATTTTTCCTTCACTACATAAATTTTCAAAGATAGAGATGAGACGTTGGAGTTTGCCATCAATCTGTAGACCTAGTAGTGATTTTGAACTGAGAGATTTAGATTGCTCCAAATAGCCCCAGATGCCACCTTTATCCTGAATGACTCCTTGGCTACCTTGCAACTCTTTTAGGCCATCAGTGCAAATATCAGCAGCGAATGTCGTTTTCCCTGGAATTAGGATCACTGCGTAGAGAGCTAGACATAGTAATTTTGTGTAGACTTTGGATTGTAAACTGTACATATTTCACCGCCTGTAAAGGATAGCCAATAATAGAAACCTTATAATTAGACAAGACACAAGACACAATGTCAAACGAAGTCTTAATTGTGCTATATATTTTATGCCAGTCGCTACCTAAAATCTTGGAAGAGTAGCGATTGAATATTGATGTAGTTAATTCATTAGGTTTTGGAACCCTTCCAAGCCTTGCAACTTTTTAAATACGGGATCCGAAATAATCACTTGTTTTGATTTTGAATCAAGTTTTATTGCCATATCTACATTTTTCATTCCACTTCCCAAATCTCCTTTCATTACATATGACCTGGCAAGAAGTAACCGATGAGCTAGCATGTTTCCGTGATTAGGGTGGATAACAAGTATTCGTTCTAGAATAGAAATCGCTCGATTGTATTTTTCTCTTTTAAAATTCACGGTAGCCATATTTAACAGGGTTGTTAGGTTTGATGGCTCCATTCTGAGAACCATCGAGTAAATTCCTAGTGCACGCTGATACATTCCAAAATGAGCAAAAACCTCTCCTTTCCTATTCAGAGAGTTTACGGGGTTTATGAATAATGCATTTGGATTTAAAGGTAACTCATTATTAGGAGGGCTTGCGTTAGAAATTTCTGATAATGTTAATTTGGCTATGCCTTGGGGATCTCCAAGGTCTCTGGCTTTTTCATAATACCCTTTTGCTTCTTCTAGCTTTCCACGGAGAACAGCAATATCTCCCCGTCCCTGATAGCCGCGACTTTTTAATTGGTTGTCGTCTTTTGCAGTTTCAATAAATTGAGAAACTGCTTTTTCTGCTCTGTCCAACCTTAAAAATAAACTATACATGCCTACAAGAATTTCCTGTGTCTTCAAGTTTTCAGGGTTTAGTTTTGCTGCAGTTTCAATTTCGATTAAGGCAAGACCAAATTTCTTGTCCTGGTAAAGAGACTTTGATCTACTCAAATGATATTGAGAGGGGACAACCTTTTTAGGCAGTTTTTGCGTTGCGTTTGTGTTTACATAATTCCTCAGAAGTTTAGCTGATTCTCTTTTAGGATGTTGCACTCTCATATCTAAGATTTTGTTGATATATGTATTGGCAAGTTCCTTGTTGTCTTGAGTGGTATATAAATATGCTAGTTGGTATGTAGCTTCTATGTTTTTTTCGTCAAGGGAAAGAGCTTTTTTGAAAGCACTTTCTGCTTCTGTATTTTTATTTAGGTAAATAAAAATCATACCTTGTTCATAAAGGTAGGTTGGGTTTTTGGGATCCAGATTTGCGGCTTGAGACAGTTCCTTTAGAGCAATTTCAGTGTTACCCATTGCTATTGAAGTTTGGGCATACTCATAATGCGCTAAAGGATTTTTGTGATGCTGTTGGGCGGAAATGATACAAGCCCTGTCAGAGGTTTTTGCATTACCGAGTGCCCTGTGGATCTGGCAAAAAGCAAAATGTAAGGCCGGGTGTTGGCGCTCCATTCTAAATCCGACTAATAAAGTTTCTAAGGACTCTTTGACCACACCCTTTTCATATAGAACCATAGCTTTAAGGATTACCGGTGAGGCTTCTTTAGGGAGTTCTTTGATTTTTTTATTTAATATCGAAAGCGCGGCGTCATATTTTTTTTCTTTTACCAGGTTTTGCACTTTTTGGTAATCATTGTCATTCCTTTCGTTCGACACCGAAAGCTCCCAATGAGCTATGTCGGGACTCGGGTAAGTTGCCCAAGACGGATCAGTAAAAAAAATATTTAACGAAAGAAATGAGATAAGAAGAACGAGATATGCCATTTTATTGTTACTATCCTGAAAAATATTAACGATTATTCAAATGTCCTCTGACCGCCCGTGTGGCCTTTCGAGAGCGGGACTTTCTATTTGCGCTAAAAGCATCGCCTGTGTTGAACACGACCCCGAAGGCGTTGTGCCGGCCATTTTCATCAGCAGACCACAATGAGCCGCTGCCTTTCTTACCAAATAGCGGATCGGTATGAATTTTCATTTCTCGACCCACTTGCGCGCTGTTTAGTTTATCCGCATCGAAAAGAGTTTTTAATTGCCGAATTGTGGGATATTGCCAGTCAAAATAATTTGCAAACCCAGTTTCGTTTAAATTTTTTATATATGCTTTTGCTTCATACCAGTTGAGCCAATGACCCGAATGCAAATAGGAATCATTTTTCATCCACATTAATCCGGTTTTAGAGTCGGAAATGGTCCCGTCTTTGTTGTCTGTGAATCGTTGGATTTGTGATGAGATTGATTCAGCATTGGATTGATTATTTATAGATGATCCTAAAAGAAAAAGTGTTGCAAGGATCACCGTAGTCACTCTAAATTTCATAATAAAATATTCTTAAATTCACATCCTTGATATTTTTTCTTTAAGGAGTTTGTTTACGGTTCCTGGGTTTGCCTTGCCTTTGCTTGCCTTCATTACTTGTCCAACAAGAAAGCCTAAAACTTTTTCCTTGCCTCCTTTATATTCATCCACCTGACTTAGGTTGGCTTGCAAGACTCCTTCTACCATTTTGTCAATGGCCTTATCATCGGTTATTTGTTTGAGTCCTTTTTCGTCTACAATAGTTATCGGTTCTTTTCCCGTTTGATACATTTCTTCAAAGACAGATTTGGCGATATTGCCACTAATAACATCCTCATCAATCAATTTGAGTAAATTTACCAGTGCACTAGGAGAAACTGGACATTCACTGATTACCTGATTGCTTTTATTTAATTCTCGCAATAAGTCTCCCATTATCCAGTTGCTAATTATTTTTGGTTTGGAAAGCAGAGAAGTGCATTTTTCGAAATAATTAGCCAATTCTCTGGAAGAGGTTAGAACTCCAGCGTCGTATTCGGGGAGGCTATATTCTATTGCAAACCGTTCTCGCTTCTGTTCTGGCAGTTCTGGGATTGTTTTTTTAATTTCTTCTACCCAAGCTTCATCGAGAACGACCGGGACTAGGTCGGGATCAGGAAAATAACGGTAGTCGTGGGCTTCCTCCTTACTTCTCATTGAGAAAGTTTCTCCGCGATCAGAATCATACAGTCGGGTTTCCTGAATTACTTGGTCGCCTTGATCCAGAATGCGGGTTTGTCGGTCTACTTCATACTCTATTGCTTTTTGGACAAATTTAAAGGAGTTTAAATTCTTTAGTTCGGTGCGAGTTCCAAATTCCTTTTGTCCTTTGGGGCGGAGCGAGATGTTGGCGTCGCAGCGCAAGCTTCCTTCTTCCATGTTGCAATCGCTTACCTGGGTGTATTCCAGGATTGATTTTAATTCACCCAGATAAGCCCGTGCTTCTTCTGGAGACCTTAAGTCTGGCTCGCTGACCACTTCGCAAAGTGGAACTCCTGTGCGGTTAAAGTCTACATAGCTTTTTCCTGGACTCCCTAAATTGGCCCCATGAATCAATTTTCCGGCATCCTCTTCCATATGGATGCGGGTCAATCCGATTCTTTTTTTGATTCCGTTTATATAAATATTAATATACCCGTTCACTCCTAAAGGTTCTTCAAATTGCGATATTTGATATCCTTTTGGCAGATCGGGATAGAAATAATTTTTTCGAGCAAAACGATTCATAGGCGCAATTGTACAATGGGTTGCCAAGCAGGCTTTCATAGACGATTCCAGAAACTGTTTGTTTAAAACAGGAAGCACTCCTGGCATGCCCAAGCAGATAGGACAAGTATTGGCATTGGGTGGTTTTCCGAATTCTGTGGAACATGAACAGAATATTTTTGTTTTAGTATTTATTTGGACATGTACCTCCAGCCCAATTACAGTTTCATATTTCATAGTTATATTTCATTACTGGGGAGTCTGTTTTTTGATGTGGTTCTGATTTTAATCACTCGCAGGACTGTGCGTCAAGCTTTGTCCTCAGTGTGCCGTGAAACCTCCATCAACTGGGAGTGTGATCCCGGTTACAAAGGAAGATTCATCGCTTGCTAAGTATAGGCAGGCATTTGCGACATCTTCCGGCTTGCCAAATCGACCTATTGGGTATTCTTTGCTCCATTCCTTCATTAAGTCCGCATCCTTCATTAGGTCCGCTGTCATATCAGTAGCAATCAATCCTGGACAAATAGAATTTGAACGAATGCCGGATGAACCATATTCTACAGCTATGGAACGGCTAAACTGATTCAGGGCTCCTTTGGAAACATTATAGGCTGCGACTTGAGGCACCGCGATGAGGCCGAGGATAGAACTGATATGGATGATGCTGCCATATTTCTGAGATAGCATTGCGGGTAGAACACGTCGTGTGAGCTGGAAGACAGACCGGATATTAATATCCATAATTTCATCCCATTGCGAATCTGAAATTTCGTGTAATGGGGAACCGTTAAATAGGCCCGCATTGTTTACAAGAATATCAATTTTTTTAAAATTATGCAGAGTTTCGTTAATGAGCTGGTCAAGGTCGTTATTATTTGTCATATCCCCCTGAACAATAATTGCCGAGCCACCCAATTTTTCGACTGCTTTTTCAAGTTTTTTCTTTCGACGACCAAATAAAATTATTTTTGCACCCTCTTGATAGAAGGCGCGTGCGGTTGCCAATCCGATTCCGGTACCGCCTCCTGTAATGATCGCTGTTTTATCTTTTAATCTCATTCTTCAAGTTTTAAAATGGATTGGCCACAATGTATAATAACCTAAGTCCTGATGAGTTTTGCCTGTCTTTACCCCAGGCAACAATATTTTACCGATTGAAAAGGTTTTTTAACCTCGAGCATAGCAAATTATGAAATACGTTTATTTTGGGTTTGGAGGTTTTATTGGTTTTATTTGTGGTGTCGCCATAAACCTTATTTTTTATTTGTTGGATCAATCTGGAATAAAATTTGCCGCTTATCTTATCAAAAGCTTCGGATTTTTTGGGGAATATATTCTTGAGCTTATCAACGCCTTGCCCTTGTTGGGAGCTGTATTAGGAATTATATTGGTGAAATATCTGTTTGGTCGCGAATTAGATGAAGAAAGGGACTGACCCTTAGGTTATGAAGATATGAAATAGAACCCCTTGCCAGAACTGGTTAGTGTTAAAATATCCACTGGTAATGTGTTTAAGGAATGAGAATGAATAAAAAATTCAATGAAAACCTATTAAAGGCGATGGAAACCTCCCAAGAGGCAGTAAAAGTTTGCAGGCAGGCTATGATTGATGCCAACGATGAAAGTTGTCGTGCCATGTACTCCGCGATTCAAAAAGATTGTGAGAAGCATATTCAAATGCTCAAAGGAGAAATTGAGCTACATAAAGTCCAGAAAAAATGGGAAGAATAAATGCGTATTCTGATTGTTGAAGATGAAAAAAAAGTTGCTGCATTTATTAAAAAAGGTTTGGAAGAGGAAACCTATGCAGTAGACATTGCCACCGATGGTGAAGAAGGATTTCATCTTGGGGAGCAAAATCAATATGATTTGATTATACTGGATTTGATGCTTCCTAAAATTAACGGGCTGGATATTTTATCCGGCTTGCGGTCGCAAAATATTGAAACTCCTATCTTACTCCTTACCGCAAAAGATTCAGTTGAAGATAAAGTTGAAGGTTTGAACCAGGGTGCTGATGATTATTTAACAAAACCCTTTGCCTTTTCCGAACTTCTCGCGAGAATCCGGGTGCTTTTACGCCGAGGAAAAGCGGAGTCTAAAACCACATTGGAAATCGCAGATTTAACCCTAAATCTGGTTAGCCATAAAGTCAGTAGGGGGAATGAGGAAATCGAATTGACGGGAAAGGAGTATAGCTTGCTTGAATATTTTATGCGCAATCAGGAGAAGGTGTTGACCCGAACCATGATTGCCGAGCATGTCTGGGACTATAACTTTGATACTTTTACTAATGTCATTGATGTTTATGTCAATCATCTCCGGAAAAAAATTGATAAGAATTTCTCCACCAAACTCTTGCATACCTTACGGGGAGTTGGATATGTGATGAAAGTATAGTTATGGCCTTCAAATCCATTCGCTCTAGGCTGACTGCCTTGTCCATTCGCTCTAGGCTGACTGCCTGGTATGTAATTCTGTTAGCCATTATCTTAATTTTATTCAGCGTACTTCTTAATTATTTTCTCTCCAAACGACTTCATGAAAGCGTAGACAATTCCCTGACCGTATCCGCCACCGTTGTCTCTACTTCAGCAACTATGAGGTTGACAAGCTCCTCCCCCTTGCCAGGGTTGAATGAGTTTTTTGACCAATTTTTAAGAGAGGGCAACCTGAACAAGTTTTATCGGATTTATGATGGTTCGGGGAGTGTGGGCTCACGTTCTAGCAACATCAGTGCTTCTCAGTTCCCGTTATCAGGAACTGCTTATACCGATGCTTTAAAAGGAAAAAATAGTTATGAGACTTTTAAGGTGGGGGGGAAGCACCCTATCCGTGTAATTACCATGCCCGTTATGGTGAATGATAAATTGGTTAACCTGGTCCAAGTTGGCACCTCCTTGCAAGCGGTTCAGGAAACTTTGGGAAATTTGAAAATATTTTTGTTTACTGCTGTTCCATCTGTCCTGATTTTTGCAGCATTATTTGCCCGATTCATGGCAAGGCGAGCATTGAAACCAATTTCTAGAATCATCGATACGGCCAGAGATATTGGTCAAGGCCAAGAGTTGAGCAAACGAATTCCTGTGTTGAAAATAAAAGATGAACTGGGACAACTGGCTTTGACGTTTAATGAAATGATGAATCGTTTGGAAAATTCTTTTAAGCAGGTGCGCCAGTTTAGCAGTGATGCCTCCCATGAACTTAGAACGCCACTCACTGTTTTAAAGGGCCAAAATGAATTGATTTTGAGCAAATCAAGAAAGCCGGGAGAATATCAGGAAGTCATCTCCAGCAACTTGGAAGAGATCAATTATATGTCTAAAGTCCTTGAGGACCTTTTCTTGCTTTCCAAATCAGATGAGAATCAAGTCAGCCTCGATTGCAACCAGTTTAATTTAAAACCGTTGGTTGAAGAAGTTTGTAAGCATGCGGAAGTTCTGGCGGAAGAAAAAAATATAAAGATTATTATTGCTTTTTTGGAAGCTGTTCAGGTTAAAGGTGATGAGGTGCGATTACGGCAAATGTCCTGGAACATCCTGCAAAACGGAATCAAATATACGCAATGTGGTGGAGAGGTAAAAGTGTCACTTCAAAATGACGGGGAATTTGCTTTAATGACTATTCAAGATACAGGAATAGGAATTCCTGAAGAAGATTTGGGCTTCATCTTTAATAGGTTTTACAGAGTTGATAAGGCACGCTCTCGGGATGAAGGTGGTAGCGGATTGGGATTGAGTATATGTAGACAAATCGCTGAAGCGCATAAAGGGACAATCGAAGTAGAAAGTAAGCTGGGTGCAGGCACCCGATTTAAAATCCGAATTCCATTAATACCAAATGATGGGTCCCTTTGAATTGGTCAGTTGTTTAGCTGGATTATAACGTTTTTTACTTGAGTGTAGTTTTCGAGGGCATGGATTCCCATTTCTCTACCAAAACCACTCCTTTTATAACCACCGAAAGGTGCTGCAGCATCAAAGATGTTGTGACAATTTACCCATACCGTTCCCGCTTTTAATCCTTTGGCGACTTTGTGAGCCTTATTGATATCTTTTGTCCACACACTGGCTGCAAGGCCATACTCGGTATCATTGCCTCTTGCGATAACGCTATCAATGTCTTCAAAAGGGGCAGCAACGACTACCGGACCAAAAATTTCTTCTTTTACAATTTTCATTTTCTGATCCACATTTTCAAACACAGTTGGCTCCACGTAAAAGCCTTTTTCCAGGTTTCCTCCAATAGCTTTGCCACCGGTTAATGTGCTGGCACCAGCGATTTCACCGGAACGGATGTAGTTCAAAACCTTTTCCTGTTGTTCACGTGAAACCAGAGGACCCATATTGGTATCAGCGCACATTCCCGGACCTACCTTGATATTTTTAGCCTGATCAGCGACACGTTCTATCACATCAGAATAAATATCCTTGTGCAAAAGGAGACGTGAGCCCGCGCAACAGCATTGACCCTGATTAAAGAAAATGGCGCCTGCAACTCCCTGTGCTGCGATGTCAAGATCAGCATCAGGAAAAACTATGCTGGGAGACTTTCCACCCAACTCGAGTGACACACGCTTTAAATTGGCAGCTGAGGCTTTAACAATTTCGTGTCCCACTTCTGTACTTCCAGTGAAGGCCACCTTGTCAACATCCATATGATCTGCCAAATAAGAACCTGCATCACCAAAACCAGTAACAATGTTGACGACTCCATCGGGAAAACCAGCTTCAGCAAACAGGTCAGCAAGGTGAAGCGCTGAAAGTGGCGTTTGTTCAGCTGGTTTTAATACTACGCAATTACCTGCTGCTAAAGCGACCCCTAGTTTCCAGGCAGCCATTAATAGGGGGAAGTTCCATGGAATGATTTGTCCCACAACCCCCATCGGTTCCCGGAGAGTGAAATCAAGAAACTCTGCGCCCGGGGCATAAGGAACGCTGATATCAATGGATTCCCCGTGAATTTTGCTTGCCATTCCGGCGTAATAGCGAAAATGGTCAATGACGAGAGGGACATCTGCAGCGCGGGCAATTGCCAGTGGCTTGCCGTTATCTAATGTTTCAAGTTGCGCGAATTCTTCTGTTCGCGCTTCAATCAGGTCAGCTAATTTCCAGATAAGTTTGCCTCGTTCTGATACAGTAATCTTTCTCCATGGACCGTTTTCGAAAGCGTTTCGTGCAGCTTTAACGGCCAGATTGATATCTTCCTTCCCACCTTTTGGAACACGAGTCAAAATGGCATTTGTAGAAGGATCAGCAACTTCAAATGTTTCACCACTGATGGCATCGATACGTTTACCATCTATCAATAATTTTTGTGGTTTTGAAAGAAAATCTTTAACTGGTGATATCGGTTCGGGAATGGTTACTGTATCCATTGCTGTCTCCTGATAAAACTTTTTATTAGATTTAGCTTTAAGGTGAACCCTTATAATTACTTGTCGATGCTTTAATTATTATCCAAGACTACAATGAAATGAAAGATATTTTTATATTTTTTTATAGAAGAGCAAAACGGAATTGGAGGAAGATTTGAAAGTAAAAACAAGTCTGTTTTATAAGAGTTTTTATTGATTCAAAGTTAATGCTGGGTCTTTATTGAATCCAGACGAGGGGACGATATATCCAGGCTTTGTCGCCCGAGCTATCTTCGATATGAACCCAGTTTTTCTTAATCTTCAGGACTTTCATAGAAAAAAACTTGTCCTGCGGGGACCATGAGACTTTGGGGAAATTTGTGCCAGGCCCTGATCGTAGGTTAGTTTTATTGTTTTTGATAACAGCGCACTTATATTTTTGAGTGGTGAGTGGACCATGAACCCAGTAAATATCACCATCGACATCTTGTATTCTTTTCCAGGCACCTTTAACGCCCAGTTGCTTGAATGGCATGTATTTGAAAACCTCCCATAATTTTTCGTGGTTGGTTCCCGGTCCCTTTCTTAAATTAGCCCTTTTATTTTTTATGCATAAGGCTTCAGAGTTTTGGGGAGTGAAGCTCCAGAAGGTTTGGGCCAAAATAATTAAGAAAAATAGAAAAGGTAATTTAATTTTTAACATGGTTTAAAGAAGGGTGTGAAACGATTTAAAAACTAATAGGAAAAAAATCGATTGCATTATCTTTATGTAGCATATCAAATTATTATTTAGGCATCTTCTTTTTTTTCTTTTCTAATTAGGATATAAGTTTGGTGATGGAATTTTTTAAATTAAATTGGATTTAGCTTTGATCCAAACTTTAACAGTTCTTCAGCTAATTTTGATTGTTGCGGTTATTCTTTATATGACTGCTAATATAATATATCTAGTGCGACTACATCCTGTGGTGCAACCAATTTCTAATCCCCCTCGAATATCGGTATGTGTTCCCGCCAGAAATGAAGAACGTGGTGTTGAGGCATGTTTGCAATCTTTATTAAATCAAGACTATTCAAATTTTGAAGTAATCGCTATTGACGATCATTCTACAGACAGTACAGCCGACATCATGCAAGCCTTGGCGCAAGAATATTCTCATTTAAAGGTGTTAGAAGGGATAAATTTACCGGAAGACTGGTTGGGGAAACCCTTTGCTCTACATCAGGCTTTTAAGGTTGCTCAAGGAGAATATTTACTGTTCACTGATGCTGATTTAGTTTTTAAATCAACTGCCTTAAATACCGCAGTTCATGTCATGCGTGAAAGAGAGTTGGATGTGTTGACATTGATGCCGCAAGCGGAATTTGGTTCGTTTTGGGAGCAGGCTGTGCAACCCGTTATATTCGGATTCATCGCGTCATTAACACGATTTAAAAATGTGAATAATCCAGGCCATAAAAGCGCGATGGGCTTTGGCGCTTTCCTGATGTTTCGGCGTGCAGCCTATGAAAAAATTGGTGGTCACGAGGCCGGAAAGGCGGATGTTCTTGAAGATGTTTTGATAGCAAAACGTGCCAAACGAGCAGGGCTCAAACTACTCGTCGCCGATGGAAAACAGCTTTTTTCCATTCGAATGTATTTTGGTCTGAAAGAAATTTGGTTTGGTTGGCAAAAAAACATGTTTTTGGCAATGAACGGGTCTGTAGTAAAAGCCACTTATAATGTTTTTGTGGTTCTTGGATTTTTGTTTACTCCATATATCATTTTGGCGATAAATATTTTTGAACAAATCGGTTGGTTTTGGGTTGGATTAGCTATGGCGAGTGTTGTCCTAGTCTCTGCAGCTGCCTATAAGACATGCGATGAGTTGGGATTGCATAGAAATGCAGCAGTATTGTTTCCCCTAGGAGCCTTAGTAATGGCTGCAATCATGGCTAATTCCATGTTTCATACTCTCGTGCGAAAAAAAACTGAATGGCGTGGTAGGGTTTATTCGGTAAAGTAGTCTTCTTAAAATCGGGAGAATGCTTTATTCATTCTTATAACTAAAAATTGGACAATAACCCTCGTTTATTTATTAAGGCTGGGTTGATATATGGTTTGTTGAGCGTTGCATTTGCTGTCTCCATCGCTAACATCCTATCAATTTCGGTCCGCGTGCGCTTTGTTCGTATTCACATCAATTTGTTCGGGTTCA
>UINC01002088.1_pt1 | contig 11731 bp, 16 predicted proteins | sample 5385821 | NCBI WGS metagenome assembly UINC01 (sample SAMEA4666929, study PRJEB26691) | marine metagenome | isolation source: Pacific Ocean | place: Pacific Ocean | collected 2011-10-13 | reverse complement strand
GACCAGCTTTTTCGCCAGTTGTGACTATTTCTAATTGTGCGTCTGTTGAATAAGTTGATGCCATAATATTAAGTAGGGTCTATTGGTGTCCAGACCATCGTTGCTCCTGGTATAATTTCACTCCATGTTATCGCTTGTGCTGTACCTGTAGCAAGCGTTAAAGGGCTTCCTGTAGGTGAAACATTAGCGTCGGCTGTTATTGTAACGGTTCCTGTAGAAATTACAAGTTCGTTTTTAACTGCAGTAACATTAGCATCTGCGCTGACTGTAACTGTTCCTGTACCTAATACTAATTCGTTTTTGACTGCAGTAACATTAGCATCTGCTGTAAGGGTAACACTTCCAATTCCTAAAGTAAGAGCGTTCCCTGTAACGGTTTCTACAATAGAGTCTGCCGTAATTCCAGGATTACCGATACTAATCGTTAATTCATTCTTAGTAGCAATAATAGTTACATTGCCATCTTCATGTACTGTGGCAAAGGGGAACTGTGCAAATGCGTTAAATCCTAACATATAATATAGCCTTATGAAGGAGACAGTGAGGTATGTGGTGGAGTCACTGTCTCCATCGTAAAGCTATATCATTTCTTAAACCAAGAGGGAAGACCTAAATGTGAGCGTTTGTCGAAGATATTATCTTTAGCTCCTGGTGTCTTGCGATTATTATAATGTAAAAAGACTTGAATACATTCTTTACCTTTAAATTTATTTCTCCAATGCTCCAGTTCACAACCACTGTAGACCAGCATATCTCCTGGTTTTAAATCTACTTTTATGCCTTTTGCTTTACTCGCCGCTGTAATATCTTTATCATTAGGTTTACCTACATTTTCATTAGGACTTAAATATAAAGCCCAGGGGTCTCCTCCTAAATTCATTGTCGTCGATATTTCACAACTAAATCGATCTTTATGTCGTTTAAGAACATCCCCATTTTTATAAATTCGGGCAAATGTATAAGCAGGGTTTAATTTTAATCCTGTGGTCTTTTCCATAATGGGCTGACATTTCAACATTAAAGTTTCCATCGCGATATCCGAATAACTTGAATAGGTGTGTGGGACCTGACCGCTGGCGCCCTCATACTCACCTAATAATGTTTCATAAGGAGAAATAAATCTTGTTTGTCGACAGGTATCATAAACCTGTTTTTTAATAGAAAAGTAATTGGCTACAAAGGCTGCTAGGTCTTTTGAAATAGCTTGACGAATAATACAATATTTATCTTTCTTAAACATTTCTAGCCATCTCTTTAGGGACAGCAGTGATGTTCCAATGTATAAATCTAAAGGGTGCTTTGCCGTGATCGACTGCATACTCGTGTTCCATATATCCTGGAAATATAATTAATGTTCCTGGTTTCGGTCTAAAATTAACTAGCTCTGTTCCAGGCCATATCCCTTTTTGATTTTTCATTTTTAATTTAGTAGCTCTTGCCCCGGTTCTCGGTTCGTGAAAAATAGGGTAAGAAGTTTTTTCATTAACTTTTAAAAAATAGAATCCTGAAACGTGTTGGTTCCAATGGATGTGTGCTGAATGATGACCTCCGCCTTTTTTAGAAAATTCTTGCACCCACATTTCAGAAAACATAGTTTGATATTGTGGCATATCAAAACCACTGTGATCTAAAAATTCCCAAGACTTTTGACCTATATAATTTCTTAAATCTAAAAAATCATTATCGTGTGTTAATGGCGTTGAATGCCAAGACCTACCAAAATCACCAAACTGTTTTAGATATTTTTTAGAGTCAGGCATTTTTTTTGCTGCCTTAATATATTTATCACTTGCTTTGTTTAAGGACTTAACAAATTCTGGTTTTTCTTCCATCCATACAGGTGTTTTAAAATATTCGTTTATATACATTATTTAAATGGATATCCTAAATGCCATAAGACAAGTGAATATCTCGTTCCTTTCGTTATTGGTTTAACTCTATGCCATAGGTGTGAAGGAAACACTACGATAGAGCCTTTAGGTAATATCTCCGTTACTTTTCTTAAGTGTTTAGATTCCTCTCTTTGGTGAGGTTCATAGTTTCTAAAATCAAATTCTAGTTCACCCCCTGAGTATTCTGAACCGTCGGTTAATTGACAGGTCATAGATAACTTTCTAATTTTACCATTATCAGGATCTTGTTTATTTTTTCTTTTATAGGCCTTGTCCCAACTATCGCAATGCCAATCATAATATTGACCTTCTTTATATTTTGTAAACTGACAAGACTCTGATCTATCCCAGTCAAAATTCCAACCCGCTCTTCTATTTGCTTCATGAACGTAGGGATGTAATTCTTTATAAATCCAAGTATCATTGAACCATACTAAATCTGATCTTCTTTTTCTTTGAATATTTTTAATATCCTCTTTTGATAATTCTTTTTTGTTAAATCCTCCAGTTCTAGCAATACTGTCTTGTTGTTGTAATGCATATTTAATAACTTCATCACAAAATCGTGGCGTCAGCGCAGATTTAAAATACCAAAAATAATTAGATAAATTCATTAGTAATAGTTAAGATAGAGTTAAGGGAATCTTTTTGATTATTAGTGATATAATACATTTGCATAGAGGGGAACATAATAAATTTATTATTTGTTAAAGGCATATCCCACGATCTTCCTGCTCTTCGATTGTCATCATAGTGAATTCTAACACTGCAGTCTTTAACATTTACACCATATAACAAGGTATAATCAGGAGAATTTCTTAAATCTACAGGATCGATGTTGAGTAAGGGAATAGAAATTTCTTTGGGTTTATAAACATTTCCCCACGTTTCTTTATTAACTAAACTAAAACCATATTCTACATTAATATGTTCTCTTAAATAGGTATTGAGTTTATCCCATTCTCTTGAATAAGGAAATTTTTTATTATTAATGTTTGAGGATAAAATGTCTGTTTGAAGTTTGTCTCGGTCTATTTCAAAACCTTTCGGCATCGCTACATCGCCGTAATATAAAGCTATTTCTGATAATACTTTCTTTTGCATACCTTTTCCTTTTATAAAGGAGGGTATTATAATGTCAATATAATTAAAAAGATTTGATCTAGATCAATTATGCTGTGGGAGTAGTTACTAAATCCCAAGACTGACCCTCTTCGTTCCAACTATAACTATACATATTTGAAGTATCAGCTTTTTGTTCATCAGTTAATGCCGGAGCATCACCAATAGGTGAATGCCAACTTGCTGTTGTAGTATTTAACACCCAACTTGCATAAGGTTTTTTACCATAGAATAAATTATTATCTTCATCCCAAATATAACCTATACCTGCGTAGTTTCCTCTTAATGCTTTAGAATCATCACCTGAACTATGCTTTCCACCTCTAGTATTATAAGATGTTTGAATCCACATTTGAGCAGGCCAGTTATTGTGTCTCTCTAAATATTGTTGTCCTACTGTTTCATCTTCAACACCATCAGCGTTCAGCATATCTCCATTATTCAAAGTCAATACTTGAATAACTTTTGAGTTTGATCCTAGTTTTGCAAAGTGTGCCATAGTTTTTCCTTATATTATATTTAAATTAAATTGTAAATCCATATTAATTATTGAAATTTGTACCTTATTATTACTATGCCTGAACCACCTGCTTTTGCTTTTCCTGCTCCATTTCCACCAGCTCCACCTGCACCGCCGCCAGTGTTACATCCTCCATCTTGGGCTGCTGTGCATTGTTGGCAGTTTCCACCATCTCCACCACCACCAGCTCCACCAGCACCTACTGCAGGTCCAGACGCACCACCACTACCACCACCTCCTCCTCCAGCATAGGCCGTTGGAGTTGCAGATATAGAGGTTGTTGCACCAGTACCACCAGCACCACCTGCTGCATTTCCAACTCCATCACTACCAGCAACAGTTGCACCGCCTCCACCACCACCTGATTCCTGATAACTTCCACCTCCTGAAGCTCCGTCTCCTCCATCAGTTCCTTGAGCAGGAGTAACAGCAGGAGTATTACCAGTACTTCCATCACTACAATCACTTCCAGCTCCACCACCTCCAGATCCACCACATCCAGCTACTGGCCAAGGTGGACCAGCGCCAATACCATAACCTCCACCAGTTGCAGTTAGTCCTGCAAATGTTGTAGGAGCTCCTTTACTTCCATTTGCACTTGTACCTGGAGCAGCGGCACCTCCGCCACCTACTACTATTGGATAGCCTGTTGCTGTTACTGTAATAAGATTAGATGGAGTGTCAACACCACATAAGGGTGAAGCAGTATATGGTGTAGCAGGACCTTTAGTTTCTCTAAATCCTCCAGCTCCACCTGCACCGCCAGCACATCTTACTCCACTGCCACCACCTCCAGCAACCATAGCATAAGATATTATATTATATGTTGAACAACTAGAAACACAGTTGACTGTAAATGTTCCTGGTCCTGTAAAAGTATGAACTTTGCAATTTCCAGAAACTGCTCCTGAACAAGGAGTTCCACCACTTGCTGACATATAAGTAATACCTCTAACATTAGAGGTTGAATCCATTGTATTAATCCAACCTTGAGTTGAATCAACATAAACAAATGTTATGGATTGACCTTTTACATTAGCATTTGCATTAAGATTGAATCCACCTATTTTATCTGTTCCGTTTGGGGTAACTGTAACTTCATATGTTTGCCAAGTGGCTGCATAGTCAGCTATTGAAATTATATCTCCAGCAGAACCTGCTGGTAAATTAAATGTAATAAGACCACTTGTTGTGTTTAAAAAATATCCGTTTCCTGAAACTCCTGTCACAGGAGAATCTCCTGTTACTTTTGGAGTTGTAATCCAATCAACCGTTCCTGTTCTTCCAAAACCTGTTTGAGTAGCTCCACAACCCAAAGCAATAGTATCTCCACTATCTCCTAATGTAACAGTTCCACATGCTGTTCTTGGACTAATTTTATTTACTTTTACTTCACTCATTATTGAAATTTATACCTTATTATTACGATGCCTGAACCACCACCTCCTGAATCAATAGCAGTAGGATATCCATTACCTCCTCCACCTCCAGCGCCCATATTTGCTAAACCATCAGCCGCTGGGGGGGCTGGTCCAGTTGGACCGCTTTTTGCGTTGCCACCTCCGCCAGCTCCACCATTACCAGTGTTTCCTCCATTATATGAAGCACCACCGCCACCACCGGCAAGATATCTTCCTGGATTTGGTCCAGGCTCTCCATAAGTTGGTCCAGTTCCGCTAAACATTGTACATGAGATAGGAGAACCATCTCCACCGTGTGCCGGGCCAGGTTGATTTGCACCTGCGCATCCATGACCTCCGCCACCGCCACCCATATAACCGCCTGAAGCACCTTGTCTACCTGTTCCACCTGGATTACCTTGCGTGCAAGGACTTGGAGGGGTATCTCCTGCTCCACCAGGATTTATTGTGCCAGGGGCACCTGTATAAGCGCCACCACCTCCACCACCTGATCCTCCTGAATAAGTTGCACAGGGTGGTGTAGTAGCCCCTGAACCTCTTCCTCCACCTGCTGATGTTATTGTTGAAAAAACTGAATCATTACCTTTAGTCCAATTGAATGATGGATCAGGCGAGCAATAAGAGCCCAGTCCTCCAGCTCCCACTGTTATTGGATAACCAGTAGCTGTAACGGCTAGACCTGCAACTGCTGGGCTTGGATAATTAGTTCTTAAACCACCTGCTCCGCCACCTCCAGCGCCATATGTAGTACCACCTCCAGCGCCAGCTCCACCACCAGCAACATTAACATACTCTACTGTATCTGAGCCTGCTGGTGTTCCCGCACTTGTAAGTGCGAAAGTACCTGGTCCTGTAAAAGTATGTGTTTTGTAATCTCCACAAGTAGTTATAGTTCCACCTGTTGCTAATATAAAAGTACTAGCTCTAACATTAGAAGTTGAATCCATTGTATTAATCCAACCTTGTGTTGAATCTATATAAACAAAAGTAACTGACTGACCTTCACTTGATAAACCTACAGAACCAGCTACTCCACCCATTTTTTCACTTCCATCAGGAGCTATAGTAAGTCCATTTGTTTGCCACGTCCCTGCATAGTCAGCTACTGAAATTATATCTCCAGCAGAACCTGCTGGTAAATTAAGTGTTATAGCACCAGCTGTAGTATTCATAAAATAACCATTACCTGATACACCTGTTACAGGAGAATCTCCTGTTACTTTTGGAGTTGTTATCCAGTCCACTGTTCCTGTTCTTCCAAAACCTGTTTGAGAAGCACCACACGCTAAAGCTACTGTATCACCGGAAGCACCTAAAGTTATTGTAGTGCCACATTGATTTACAATATTCCCACCATCCGAAGCTTGAACGGCATTTGATTTAACAACATTTCCAGTGACTGCTACCGAATTACATGCAGCACCCACAGTAATTGTTGTTGAACACTTACTAATTATATTAGTGCCTGGTTGATTTTGTACGTTGTCTACTTTAATTGTTGATGCCATAATTTTATATTACCCTTATTTAGGGTATTTGTCCTTTGTTATTTTAATAGTTGCTTTCCAGCTATCTATGCCATCATCATAGATTTTTTCTAGTTGATTTTCCCATGTACCATACGCTTTTCTTCTTAAATCTAATATTACTCTAGCCATAACAGCATCATTAATTGTTAAACCCCATTCCTGACAATAGGTAAAATCAAATCCAGTTGGTACTGTACTTAATAATTCTAAACCATCTTGTTCGTCTTTAGCTAGTAACAAAAAAGCATCACAATTTGGTGTTTGTGCTATTCTTGTAACTTCTCTAGCAATTGGGTTTTCAACAGTTCCAAAGAACGTTTCCCAATTACTTGCTTGTATCTTGTATAATTTCATCTTCAACTCCTTTAAGTTCTATTTTTAATGTTGGGTTAATGTGTCCTTCAAGAATTTTTGTTTCTTTAGGTACAAGTCCTATCTTTTTTAATGCGTTCCAAGTATGAGGATTACTCATAGCACTCCTTAATTTAGCTGGAGATGGTCTGCCATTAGCAATCATTTCAGCTTGTATTTCTCTACCAATATTTACAGTAAATTCATTTGCTGCATTAGCTTCATACATTTCTTCATCGGTATAACCTTTAATTCTTGTAGGTTCTGCAATCACATAGAGTTCTTTTAATAGTTTATTTAGAATTACAATTTCATCTTTGTTGAAGTTATAGGCTTCCTCTGTTACTACTCGATGACTTTCAAGTTCCATGATTTCAGCCTTTAATTCTAATATATCTTCTTGCCGACCAGCTTCTTCTTCAAGACGTTTTAGTTTTGCAAGTTTAGCTTGGTATTTTAAATTACCTACTTCTTCTAGTACAGCTGCTCTAACTCTACCTTCTAAAAAACCTTTTAAAGTTTTTATCTTTTCCCAAGGTGTATCTCCTATTACTTGGTATCTATAATTAAATTCTGTGTTCATTTTTGAAGGCATCGTGTTATTTTCCTATGTTTTTATTAATAATTTTATGCACTATATGAATAATTTGCTGCTGCTAAAGCTTGTCTTGAAGTTCCAACGGCCGTTACATCTGATGCAACCACTCCTGTATTTGAAACTAAATTAGAATCGGCAGTATCACCGTAACCAAAAATGGCCTTATCACCGCCAAAAGAAGCTGCCGCTATTTGATATCTTGCAGTACCTACTCCTGAAACATCACTACCAATTACACCATTACTACCAACTAAATTAGTCATATTAACAGTACCAGCAACATAACCAAAACCAAAAATAGCGTTAGATCTTTCTGCTCCATAAGATGCTGCTCCACAATATCTTCTTGCAGTACCTACGCCAGCTACATCAGCAGACACTACTCCTGTATTTGAAACTAAATTAGATAAATTGGAATTAGCAGCTGCATAACCATATGCACAGATAGCTTTATCTCCACCATAACTTGCTGCTGCTAAGCCATATCTATTTGTACCTACTCCAGTAATATCTGATGCAACTACTCCAGTATCAGAAACTTTATTGATTATTGATGATCCAGTACCAAAAATAAAAAGAGCTTGACCAGTTAAACCATATCCACTAGCTGATGGCCAACTTCTTGAAGTTCCTACTCCAGCAACATCTGTTGCAACTACTCCAGCATTTGAAACTAAATTAGTTACGTTAGCATCTCCAAAACCAAAAATAGCTTTATCTCCTCCATAAGATGTTGCACCTAAAGCACTTCTAGCAGTACCAACTCCTGTAACGTCAGCTCCAATAACTCCAGAACTATTAACTAAATTAGTTATACTAACAGGACCACTACCATAACCAAAAATTGCTTTTTGTGTTACTTCATTTACAACATAACCTAATCTTACATTATCATCATAAATAGGAATCCAACCTTGTGTAGCATCAATATAAGTAATTAATATGGAGTCTCCATTTGTATTATAAATTGGACTTGCTGTGCTACCTTGAAAGTTTAAAGAGTTTGTATCTAAAGTAATGTTATTTGTTGCCCAGTATCTAGCATAATCAGTAAAAATAATTTGATCTCCAAGAGTTCCTGAAGCTGGAAGAGTAACAGTACAAGCATTTGCTGTTGTATCAATTGGATAAGCATTTCCAGCTACTGCTGTTAAAGTTGAACCGGTAACTACTGATGCCCAAGATATCGCTGCAAACCCTGTTGCTGTACCTAAGTTTGAAAATGTAGCACCTGATGGAACAGTAAAAGTATCTCCACTATCTCCAAGTGTAAAAGCAACTCCTGTGGCAGGTGAAATTTTATTAGTTTTAACTTCATCTACAACTGTTAGTCCTGCCCCAGTTGGAACTGTAATAGTATCTCCTGAAGTACCAATTTCTAAGGCTGTTCCTGATTGTGGATCTACTTTATCTACTTCTATCTTGCTCATACAACTACCAACGTTCCTGTTACTGTTATTGTTGCTGGAATAGAAATAGGACCTGCTAAGACACCGCTCTCAACTGTTTGAGTGACATTCAAGCTAGCTGCTTGATTGTTTATAAAATCGTTAGGCCCTGTTGAGCCTCCAACATACTGGATTCCATTTATTATTGCCGTCATAATTCTCCTTAAGAACTAATTGTATCAATATACGAAGTAACAATATCCACGGAAGCTGTAACATCACTTATTGCATACAGATCGTCTCCACTTTTAAGAACAATTTTAGCTCCGCCTTGAATGAGTTCAATTGCAGAATTTGGTGGAACACTCACATCTTTAGCGATGTAATAATTATTTCCGCCATTTATTATATAAACATCCAAAGCAATAGTTGAAGATGCATGTACATTACAACATCTAATCCCTATCACGGCGTCATAGTTCCCTGCATCCAACAATAGTTGGGCCACTGTTCCTACGTTTCTTTGTATATCGTTTCTAAAATCTTGTGCCATAATTTTTTCCTATAATGCGACCGCCATTGCTAATGCAAATCCTGCGCTCGCTGCTCCCACTGGTACTGGAGGTGTTGAAGCATCTAAATAAACAACTTTACTTGCTGGCATAGTACAGAATACATCTTTTGTACCAGCTGCAAAATCTACTGCTGCGTCTCCATTAGAACTTGAGATAACTGTAGTTCGTGCCAGAGTATCAGGAGTTGCATCGGTTACTGTTCCAAGTCCAACTTCCCATTCAGTTGTACCTTGATTAAAAATTGTATAGTAAGTTGTATTACCTGTAGCTATCCCCGCAACAAAACCTTCAAAGCCTGTTACAGCTCCGTCTAAATCAAAGGTACCTGTTCCAGTTGTTGTACTCTGTTCTTTTACTCTGTCATTTATAACTAAAGCCATTTTATTCTCCTTAAGCCATGCTTATAATTGCATCGGCAGGTGTTGTTGGATCCGGGAATGAAACTTTAAATGTTCCATTCGTTGCAGTTTTACTTCCTGAAAAATCTAACACCACACATAATTTATCCGATTCATCATCATTGTAAATTGCTCCAAAAGCTGCTGTAAAAGTAGCACTCGACCAAGTCGAATCTGTAAAATCACAAGATGCAACAGCAGTTCCATAAGCGACTGCATTACCTGCTAAAGTGTTTCCAGTCGTAACATAATTAGTTCCAGAAGCACTTACTTCATTTGTTGCACTATAAACAGTACTCGATGTGTTGTAAGGATTTGATGTATAAAGTGCTAATTTAAAACTATCTCCTCCAGATGCAAAATTATGTGTTCCAGTGAATAATTCTCCACGAAATGCATAAGGTATTACGTTTGCCATATTTTTTTATCTCCTTAAAAAGTTGATGGTGATTCCGATTTAATAGGAAGCCGAATAACTCCATCTTGATATTCGTTTCTGCGTCTACGACCCATTTGTTCAGTCGCGTACGTTTCTAAAGCTTCTTTATAAAGCTTTTCATAGTGTTGTAACATATCCATTGGGCCTTTCAAGTATCCATATGCATTTACCAGGCACGCATATAAAAGTAAATCCTGATATTTATTGGATACATAGGTTCCATTTGTAGCTGCGGGAGCCGCAGCAGGTAATGTAGTACTTGTTAAACTTATTGGCTCTTTATTAAAAGCCATAGTAATTGCGTAAGCTGTATCTGGTGTAGGAGCTACAACCCAATAGTTTTCGTCCCAATTGGCGTAATATTTAGGAATACTAGTGGAAGAAGAACTTGGAGTCGAATAATATTCGGCCATAAAACTAGGATCTCTTTGTTCTAAATAAACTTGATCCCCATCATCATTGGTTAATTGAATATATCTTATAACTCTTAAATATGAGGGAATGGTTACATATCGATTCCCAATAATCATAGTTGAAGTCGCGTAGGCTCTTTCTAAATCAGCATCAAAAGATCTATAAATTCTATTTTCAGCATTAATAATTAATGGACTTAAAACAGAATCACTAAACACGGTATCGCCTACTTCGGTATAGTTTCTCATATCCGTTCGTAAATTATCTAAAGTGTATGTTAATCCTGATGGCATATTATTGTGGTCCTATCGCTTTTAATGTTACTGGTCCTGAAGATGTATTATAGCCACCTCCACTGATTTGTCCAGTAGTCGCTGTTCCAGCGCTATTAAAATAATAATAATTATCTGGAGTCAATAAATTTCGCACCGTTGCTCCAGCCGAATGAGTAGCAGCCGTACTTCCATGAGCACCCCTGGTCACTCCAGTTAAAAGGTTACCATTAATCCCAGTATAAGTAATAATTTCAGTTCCAACTAAAACAGCATTTATAGGTGTTCCACTTGGATTGTTAATAGTAGGCACACGAGGTCCACTGGTTTTAAAATTAGTAGCACTCGTCAAAACAATTCCTGTTGTAGCTGTAGTACTAGAAACTGGAGAAAATAAAGTTGTTGTGACTGTAGTATATTTACCCGGAACTACTGAAAATCCTGAAGCTCCACAAATTGTAGCACCCAGTATCCCATCTATGTTTGCAATATCAGCAAAACCAGGAACTGGATTACCTGCAACTGGACCATCATCACCTGGAGTATCAGGCGTACCTGTTCCAGGAGAAGTCGTAGGTGGTCCTCTAAATCTTATAGTAGTTCCATAAGTTCTTTGATGATCTACTGAATATACATTTATAAGTCCTGAAGCTGCCGCATAAGTAGTTAAAGCATTAAAATCTAAAAATCTTAAAGCATCTGGAGAAGGTTGTTGTGGTCGTGATTTTGGTAAAGCAGTTGGATCTGCAGCACTTGGTTTAGGATCTAACTGTGGTTGCTTAGATTCAAATTCTGAATAATGTACAAACAAT
>UINC01001337.1_pt1 | contig 11745 bp, 10 predicted proteins | sample 5385821 | NCBI WGS metagenome assembly UINC01 (sample SAMEA4666929, study PRJEB26691) | marine metagenome | isolation source: Pacific Ocean | place: Pacific Ocean | collected 2011-10-13 | reverse complement strand
TCCATTGTCTAGGTAGATCAATTTCCATTGCTTTTTTCTCTCTCCAAATTGCTAGTTTTACTGCTAGATTCTGATTCTTTGGGCTAAGGTTTTTTATTCCTGAGATTCTTTTCCAAGATTGGTGTGGATTAAAAAAATCTTCTGGATTAGACATAATTTTTGATGAATCTTCTAACACCCAATCGTAACGTCCCTCATCTATTAATTTCTTTCTCAAGACACTATGTAAGCTAACAAGGTGTTTCACATCTTCTATTGCGTATTGTATTTGTTTTGCATCCAGAGGTCTTTTAGACCAGTCGCTTCTTGTTTCTGTTTTATTAATTTCAATATTGAGTTCTTGTTCCAGTAGTTGTTTGATACCAACTTGAGAAGAATATCCAAGTAATGACGCAGCAATTTGTGTATCAAATATATTTGGAGGTATTTTTTTATTGATTAAATAAAAGATTTCTAGATCCTGTCTAGCAGAATGAAGTATCTTTAATTTACTGGGGTTGAAAATTTCTTTCCAGATTAATGTTAAATCGTTCTTTTTTAGTAAATCAATGCATGTCGAATGCTGTTCGGATGAAATTTGCAGTAAACAAAGTTTGGGGAAAAAAGTTTTTGTTCTGATAAATTCCGTATCCACACCAATTCTATCTGTATTTGAAACAGAGGAGGCAAAACTATTTATTGACTCTTGTGTATCTGACAAGTTTGGTGAATTTTTTGTTTTTTTCATAAATTTTTTATGTTTAACAATTATAATGAAATTCCTATTTTATGATTAAATTATTGACAGTATTTTGGAATATTATTCTGAGAAAGTCTGGACCTGAAGAAGTTCCTGATTCAAATTTTCTATTGGTCATGACTTTTATTTTTTTTCTCCTTTCCCAAATTCTAGTCGGGTTTAAGATGTATCAAGGGGCGGTAAGTCTTTTTTTTCAGTTGTTATTTCTTGACACGGTGCTTTTAATAATTTGGCTCCGAGCTATTCTTCAGTTATCAGGAAAACTGGAACGGTTTAGACAAAGTTTAACAGCACTTTTTGGAACCGGGACATTGTTTAATTTCATACTAAGCCCATTCATGCTTTTTTATGCGCCTTATTTAGAACAGTTAACCTCTTCTGATGAATTACAAATTGCTGCTGAATTACCAGTACCTGCGTTGTTGGGTGTGGTTATACTAGTTATTGCGATTTGGTCTGTCTTGGTAATGGGGCATATTTTCTCCAGGGCAACTTCAAAAAGTAGAGCCATCGGTTTAGGAATGGCTCTAGTTTATTCATTTATTAATTTCATGATTTCAACTTCATTTCAAGTTGCCTAATAAATTATGCATATACACATCCTAGGAATTTGTGGCACTTTTATGGGTAGTTTGGCTGTGTTAGCAAAAGATTTAGGATTTAAAGTGACCGGTTCAGACCTGAACGCATACCCACCCATTAGTGACCAGTTAGAAGATTTGAATATAGAGGTGATCCCAAATTATGATATTGAACAATTGCGGCTTAAGCCAGATCTAATTGTCATAGGCAATGTTATGAGCAGGGGCATGCCTATTATTGAAGAAATATTAAGGCAAGACTTAGCCTATACTTCTGGACCACTGTGGCTAAAAGAAAATGTTTTAACCAATAAAAAAGTTATTGCAATAAGTGGAACACATGGCAAAACCACAACGGCAAGTTTAATTACTTTTTTACTAAAAGAGATGGAAGTTGATCCGGGTTTTTTAATTGGAGGAGTATCTAAAGATTTAAAACAATCGTCGAATATCGGAAGAGATCCAATCTTTATTATTGAGGCCGATGAATACGACACGGCATTTTTTGATAAACGATCTAAATTTATTCATTACAAGCCGGATGTCTTATTAATTAATAACATTGAGTTTGATCATGCAGATATTTTCAAAGATACAGATCAGATCATATGGCAATTCCACCAATTGCTAAGAACTTTGTCACCAAATACAAAAATTATCGCCAATCGCGATGATCATAATATCCAACAACTTTTTAAAATGGGAGTTTGGTCTGGTATTGATTATTTTTCATCTAAGATGGATCAGAAAACAAAATGGGCTTGTGTTGAAAATGATAACGGTCAGTACAATTTATTCTGCAACAATGAAAAGATTGATCAAATGCAGCTTAAGTTGTTAGGAGAGCATAATATGATGAATCTAACGGCTGCAATAGCTGTGCTTTCAAACTTAGAACTGGATCCTAAAGACTTAATAGCTGGTGCAAAAAAATTCACTGGTGTTAAAAGGAGATTGGAATATTTAGGTCAGTTCTCAAAAATAGATCTTTTCGATGATTTTGCCCATCATCCTACATCCATTAAGGCATCTATTGCAGCTGTTAAGTCCACATTAAATTCATCTAGTCTTTATGCAGTTGTTGAGTTGGCAAGCAATACCATGAGAAAAGGAAGTTTAAAGTCGGAGCTAAAACAATCCTTTGTTGATGTTGATTATGCATGGATATTAGATTCAGGAAATATTCAATGGGATATTAAAGAGGAGTTTACAGAAATACAGAATGTTTCTATTTTGCAAACTCTTGGTGATTTACCTGATCAAATAAAAAGTAAAATAAAACCAGGTGACTCTTTTATTATTATGACGAATAGTGATTCTATGAAGATTAGCAATATTCTGAAAAAAAGGTGATTTATTTGGGAGAGATTTTCTAAATGTCAGAACAAAGTATACCTATCTTCCCGCTTAGAACTGTCCTGTTTCCCGCCTCTAAGATCCCACTGAGAATTTTTGAGCCAAGGTACTTAGACATGGTGAGTAAATGTTTACGTTCTAATACAGAGTTTGGAGTTGTGTTAAGCAAAGAAGTTATGCAACCAGGTATGTACGAAACTTATAGCATTGGAACTTTGGCTTCAATAATTGATTGGAGTCAAGACAATGATGGATTGTTAAACATAACTGCACTCGGTACTAAAAAATTTAAATTAATATCCATTTCAAAACAAGAAGATGGTCTCAATATTGGGGATATAAATGTTCTGGAACACGAAGAGGATTTTAAAGCGCCACCAAATTTCGATAATATGATACGGCTTCTAGAAGCTATTTTAGAAGATATTGATTTATTTGATGACTTGGATAAATATTTCGAGAGTGCATCTTGGGTAAGTTTTCGGTTTGCTGAAATTTTGCCCTTGAAAATAGAGGACAAACAGAAATGCTTAGAGATCAATGATCCGATATTGAGATTAAACTTCTTAGAGCCACTTTTAAAATTAATAAGGGAAAACTCACAACAATAGGGCTAATTAATCAACTCGTACCACGCTAGTTGTCAGCCTTCCTGATTTAAATAAATTAATTTTTCTATAGCCAGGTTTATTTTTAGACACGCTTTGTTTATTTTCCTGAAATTGATAGCATGTCGAAGGAGTGGACAAGAATTGAATTGAACCCAAAGTAGTTTCAGACTCATGATGGACATGACCCCAAACCACTGCTTTTACATTTGGTTTATCCAAAATCAATGACAGGAATTGATCCTTATTTTGTAATCCTATTTCATCAATCCAAAATCCCATTTCAATTGGTTGATGATGCAAGCAGAAGATGAGATTTTTGTGCAAATTGATCTCGATCAGTTTTCGGATTTTTATTAGTTGATTGTTTATTAACGCGCCTCCTTCTTTACCGGTTACTGTACTGTCCAAGACTATTAAAACCCATTCATCGGATAATGGTATAGATTGAACAATGGGAAAATTATTTTGAAAAATGAGTTTGAAATTATCGTGATTATCGTGGTTTCCAAGGATGGAGAAGAATGGTTTGTTTAATGATTCTATTTTATTTTTATAAAGTAGATAACTTTCTATGCTGCCGTCATCGGATATATCACCAGATACCAAAATGAAATTTGGTTTTTCATTTCTATCAATCCAGTGAATTACTCTTTTAAAGGAAGAGTAAGTTTTGCATGCTCTGATTTCGGTATTTTTATCTTTTGTTAAATGCGGGTCCGTGATTTGTATTATCTTAATCAAGAAAAAACCAGAAACATTATTATGAAATCAATATCGGTAATAATCTGCTTTATAGGGACCTTCTTCAGAGACACCAATATAATCAGCCTGTTTTTTGGTCAGTTGTGTCAACTTGACACCAATTTTATCCAAGTGAAGACGTGCAACCTTCTCATCAAGTGCTTTGGGAAGAACGTAAACCTTGTTTCCGTATTTATCTGGATTTTGCCACAGTTCAATTTGAGCAAGTGTTTGATTTGTAAATGAATTGGACATAACAAAACTCGGATGCCCTGTGGCACATCCTAAGTTTACCAATCTTCCTTCTGCAAGCAAAATCAGTTTTTTCCCGTCTGGGAAAACGATGTGATCGACTTGGGGCTTGATGTTAATCCATTCTAATTGTTGTAGAGACTCGATATCGATTTCATTGTCAAAATGACCAATATTACAAACAATGGACTGATCTTTCATCTGCTCCATGTGTTTTTTGTTGATGACATGATAATTGCCAGTTGCTGTTACAAAAATATCTGCTTTTGAACAGGCATCATTCATGGTAACCACTCGGTAACCTTCCATAGCTGCTTGTAGGGCACAGATGGGATCTATTTCGGTCACCCAAACGGTTGCACCAAGTGCACTGAGACTTTGAGCACATCCTTTACCGACGTCTCCATAGCCTGCAATAACTGCAATTTTACCTGCCACCATGACATCCGTTGCCCGTTTTATACCATCCACCAAAGATTCTCGGCACCCATAAAGATTGTCAAACTTCGATTTTGTGACTGAATCATTGACGTTGATTGCTGGGCACAGCAGAGTCGAGTCCTTTTCCATATCGTAGAGTCTTTTTACGCCCGTGGTTGTTTCTTCAGAAACTCCTTTGACGTTCTTAAGCAATTCAGGATATTTTTCATGCATCACCAGAGTCAGATCGCCACCATCATCTAAGAGCATATTGGGAGTCCAGCCATCTGGTCCATGGATGGTTTGTTCCACACACCACCAGTACTCTTCTTCCGTTTCATCTTTCCATGCGAAAATGGGAACCCCTTTGGCTGCAAGCGCTGCAGCTGCATGATCTTGTGTTGAGAAGATATTGCAAGAGGACCACCTAATATCGGCACCCAATTCAATCAGTGTTTCAATGAGAACAGCCGTTTGAATGGTCATGTGCAGACAGCCTGCTATTCTAGTCCCTTTTAATGGTTTTTTTGATCCAAATTCTTCTCTGAGACTCATTAATCCAGGCATTTCAGTTTCGGCGATTTTAATTTCCTTCTCGCCCCATTCAGCCAGACTAATATCGGTGATTTTAAAATCTTCGTCTCTATTTCTTGCCAGTTCGACCATGGTTATTCCTCAGAACATTTATAATAAAACAATTATAAACCAGATTGGCTCCTTAAATCTTCAGCTTTGTTGGTTTCTTCCCAGGGGAAGTTTTCATCTTCCCTGCCAAAATGGCCATAAGCCGCTGTTTTTTGGTATATAGGTTGAAGCAGATCAAGCATATTCATGATGCCAAAAGGGGTTAAATCAAAGTGTTCATCAACCAGGTCAACAATTTTTTCTTTGCTGATTTTTTCAGTATCAAAGGTCTTGATTCTTACTGAAGTCGGTTTAGCAACCCCAATTGCATAGGAGACTTGGATTTCGCACCGATCGGCAAGTTCTGCTGCGACTATATTTTTTGCTACATATCTTGCTGCATAAGCTGCAGATCGATCTACTTTTGACGGATCTTTTCCAGAAAACGCTCCCCCTCCATGTCGTGCCATGCCGCCATAGGTATCGACAATGATTTTTCTGCCAGTGAGACCACAATCACCAACGGGACCGCCAATGATAAAACTACCTGTTGGGTTGATTAAGAATTTTGTGTCATTTGTAATCAGATTAGTCGGTAAAGTAGGTTTAATGATGTGCTCTATTACTTTTTTTTCAATCTCATCCATGCTGATTTTTTCATCATGCTGAGTTGATAAAACGACGGTATCAATAAATTCAGGTTTGCCATTATTAAATCTTACGGTGACTTGGCTTTTTGCATCGGGTCTGAGCCATTCCAATTCGTTACTTTTTCTAACTTGAGATTGTTTTTTGACCAATTGATGAGACAGCACGATGGTTGTCGGCATTAATTCAGTTGTTTCGCTTGTGGCATAGCCAAACATCATACCTTGGTCTCCAGCGCCCTGACTTTCCTTTGAATCTCTATCGACTCCCATGGCAATGTCTGGAGATTGTTTACTGATTGCAGATAAAACTTTACAAGATTTATGATCGAAACCTAACTCTTCTTTGTCGTAGCCAATTTGTTTAATTGTATCCCTTGCTATGGATTCGTAGTCAACTTCAGCAGAAGTTGTTATTTCTCCAGCTAGGACCACAAGACCGGTTTTGACTAAGGTTTCCACGGCGACCCTGCATCCCTTGTCTTCATTTAGGATAGCATCCAAAATTGCATCCGATATTTGATCAGCCATCTTATCAGGATGTCCTTCACTCACTGATTCTGAAGTCATTAAATACGAAGATTCACTCATTATTCACCTCAATACCTACATTTTTAATAATTTAAAAGGGGTCGATTATAACAATAACAACTAATTAAGGTATATGATTATGATAAAACTTCTTGCGACTAGTCTTACGGTAGTGGAAAATAATTTTTATATTTTTGTGTAAGCGATAAAATTATTTAATTTATTGTTAAATCAAACAAGGCATTAACATCGAAAAGCAAATATTAGCCAATGCAATAAGAATGCTCTCCTGCGATGCTGTTCAAAAAGCAAATTCAGGCCATCCAGGTATGCCAATGGGTATGGCTGATATCGCTGAAGTATTATGGAATGATTTCCTAAAGCATAATCCCAACAATCCTTTTTGGCCGAATAGAGATCGTTTTATTTTATCCAACGGACATGGTTCCATGTTGCTTTATTCACTGCTGCATTTGACTGGTTACAACCTCTCTATTGATGATCTAAAAAACTTCAGGCAGTTTGATTCAAAAACTCCGGGACATCCTGAATTGGATCTGGATATTGGCATTGAAACCACCACAGGTCCTTTGGGCCAGGGCATCGCGAATGCGGTTGGAATGGCTTTGGCGGAAAAGGTACTTGCCAGTAAATACAACCGGAAGCAATATAATGTGATTGATCATTTCACTTACGTTTTTGCAGGTGATGGTTGTTTGATGGAAGGTGTTTCGCATGAAGCTTGCTCACTTGCAGGGACCCTTGAACTGGGTAAGTTGATTTGTTTTTATGACGACAATGGCATTTCCATTGATGGCAGTGTAGAGGGATGGTTTGCTGAAGATGTAGCAAAAAGGTTTGAGGCTTATGGGTGGCATGTTGTTGATGGGGTTGATGGACACAATCCAGAAGAGATCAAGCAAGCGATCAAAGCGGCACAAAAGCAAATCGATAAACCTTCGATCCTTGTGTGTAAAACTATTATTGGTTTTGGTGCTCCCAACAAAGCTGGCACCGCAGATACTCATGGTGCTCCACTAGGCGATGAAGAAATTAGTGAGGTGAGAAAAGAACTCAATTGGGAATATGGTCCATTTGAAATTCCGAAACAAATTAAAAATGCCTGGGATGCATCTCAACAAGGTACCGAAGCCGAAGCAGCTTGGGCCCATTTATTTAAGGCATACACATCCAATTTTCCGGAACAAGGCAACGATTTAGAGAGCAGATTGAATCCTGATCTTTCAAGAGCAAGATTCGAAGACCTACAAGGACTGATCGAGGATTTGCAAACCAATGCTGATGAAGTTGCCACCAGAAAATCTTCCTTGATTGTACTAAATGCATTGGCAAAAAATTTTCCAGAGCTCCTTGGGGGGTCTGCCGATTTAACCGGGTCCAACTGTACTTATCACGAAGCCTCAAAAACCATAACCACAGATGATGCCAATGGCAACTATGTCTTTTACGGAGTCAGAGAATTTGGAATGGCAGCCATCATGAATGGCATGTGTTTGCACGGCGGTGTGATTCCCTATGGCGGAACTTTTCTGACTTTTGCAGATTATTCTAGAAATGCATTACGCATGGCAGCGATGATGGAACTGGGCGTGATCCATGTTTTTACGCATGATTCAATAGGACTGGGCGAAGACGGCCCCACCCATCAACCCATTGAGCATGTCCCCAGCTTGAGATTAATTCCCGGACTGAATGTATGGCGTCCGTGCGATACGACTGAAACCGCCGTGGCTTGGCAGTCTTCAATTCAGTATAGAACCGGTCCGTCCGCACTGATCTTGACCAGACAGTCATTGCCCCAATATCAAAGATCTCCAGATCAACTGCAAAACATTGCACTTGGTGGCTATATCCTGCATCTGGAAGAGAATGATTCATTGGATGCAGTCATTATCGCCACTGGATCGGAGGTGCAGCTTGCCATGAATGCCGCCAGTAAAGCGGCACAAAATGGTCATCAGGTCAGGGTGGTTTCAATGCCATGTTTAGATATTTTTGAACTGCAGCCGGAAACATACCGGCACTGTGTTGTACCTGAAGGGTTTGAAAAAGTGATGATTATTGAGGCTTCCAAATCCAGTGGATGGAGCCATTATCGAAGCCCAAAAGGGATCGTCATCGGGATGGATTCTTTTGGCAAGTCCGCCCCTGCGCCGGAATTATTTGAACATTTCGGATTTTCAGATGACAATGTGTACCAACAATTAATGACTATGATTGAAAAATAAGTGAGGAGACTGGAATGGCAGTAAAGATTGCGATCAACGGCTACGGAAGGATTGGCAGGAACATCTTAAAGGCTTTGTTTGAAGGCAACAGAACCAGTGAATTGGAAATTGTGGCAATCAATGATCTGGGCGATGCAGAAAGCAATGCCTATCTGACCAAGTATGATACTACCCATGGTATTTTTCCTTTTGACGTCGAGGTTAAGGGCGATTGTCTCGAGATTGACGGTAAACAAATACAGGTCTTTGCCGAAAGAGATCCAGAGAAACTCCCATGGCAGGATTTGGGAGTAGAAGTGGTACACGAATGTACTGGATTTTTTAGAACGCGGGAATTGGCAGGCAAACATCTAAAAGCCGGGGCTAGTAAAGTTGTAATATCAGCACCTGTTGGCACGGACGTTGATGCCACTATCGTCTATGGCGTGAATCACCATACTCTCTCCAAGGAACATGAGATTATTTCCAATGCCTCCTGTACCACCAATTGTCTTGCTCCTTTGGCGTTACCACTCCATCAGGCGATTGGAATCGAAAGTGGAATTATGACCACCATACATGCATACACCAACGATCAGGTGCTGACTGATGTTCTACATAAGGATCTTAGAAGAGCTCGTTCAGCAACTCAATCCATGATTCCGACCAAAACTGGAGCCGCATCAGCAGTAGGTCTAGTATTGCCGGAACTGCAAGGAAAACTCGACGGTTTTTCAATCAGGGTACCCACCATCAATGTATCCTTGGTTGATCTTAGTTTTATTGCGTCTAGACCGACAATGATCGAGGAGATCAATGAGGTGATCAAAGTAGCTGCATCCGGTCCACTGAAAAATGTTTTGGACTACAGCGACGGTCCTCTGGTTTCGGTTGATTTCAATCACAATCCAGCTTCATCGACTTACGATGCAACCATGACCAAAGTCCAAGAGGGCACTTTAGTGAAAGTTTGCTCATGGTATGACAATGAATGGGGTTTCTCCAACCGAATGCTGGATACCACATTGGCATTAATGAACGCCAACTAACCCAATAGCAAGGGCCGGAATGACATTCCCTCAAATGAAAGACCTTGATCTTCAGGGGCAAAAGACCATGCTCAGATTGGATCTTAATGTTCCCATGGAAAATGGTCAGATTACCAGTGATGCGAGAATAAAAGCTGCGATTCCAACCATTTTGGCGGCCCAAGAGCATGGAGGGAAAGTGATTATTCTATCGCATTTAGGTAGACCTGACCCAGGGGCGTTGAAAGCAAGTGATTCCCTACAACCAGTGACTGAAAAGCTAGCACATCTAAGTGGTCAACAAGTGCACTTTGAACCCAACTGGATTGAATCGATACCAGATATTGACAATGGTATCATTCTCTGTGAGAACGTCAGATTTCATGAAGGCGAAACATCCAACAGCGAGGCATTATCCAAACAAATAGCATCCTTGTGCGATGTCTATGTGATGGATGCTTTTGGTGCAGCCCACAGAAAACACGCTACTACCTATGGAGTTATCACTTTTGCACAAACAGCGTGTGCCGGACCCTTATTGACCTCGGAAATTGAATCATTGAGCAAAGCCATGCAGGCACCTGAGAGACCCTTAGTGGCAATTATTGGAGGGGCCAAGGTTTCATCCAAGTTGGGTATGATTGAAACACTAGCTGGCATTTGCGATCACATCATTGTTGGTGGGGGTATTGCTAACACTTTTTTAGCCGCTGCCGGGATAGAGACGGGTAATTCATTGATTGAAAAAGACATGATTGCAATGGCAGGAAATATTCTTGAGAGCAACAAAGTCAATATACCTCTCCCTGATGATGTTACGGTTGCAAAAAAAATATCTCCTGAGTCTGAAGCAGTCAAGAAAAGTGTTGTCGATATAGAAAAGGACGATCAAGTTCTCGACATCGGTCCAAAGACCGCAGAAGCATATAAAGGTATTATAGACTCGGCCAGGACCATCATTTGGAACGGTCCATTGGGAGTGTTTGAAATAGACCAGTTTAGTGGAGGTACCCAAGCATTGGCACTGGCTGTAGCGGAGAATAACAGTTACACCCTTGTCGGTGGGGGTGATACTGTTGCAGTACTAGAAAAATATGGGATTAAGGATTCCATCGACTATATTTCAAGTGGTGGAGGCGCCTTTCTTGAGTTCATTAAAAGTGGCACACTCCTTTCATTGGAAGCAATATCCAGGCACACTAAAAGCTAAGGAGAAATAAGAGGATGCTACTCAGGTTTTTCACTCTGTTTACCAAAGCAACCAAGGTTGAGGCCCATGAGATCAAAGCCGTATTCTTATCCTTCGCTTTTGTCTTTACCATTTTGGCATCCTATTACATTCTCCGTCCTGTGCGTGACGGTATGTCCAGTGACTGGACCGATGTAGAATTGAGTACGATCTGGACGTTTACTTTCCTGATCAGTTTTTTTGTGGTGTCACTATATGGTTTTGCATGTTCGAAAATAAAATTTAAGTTCCTGGTCCCCAGTGTTTACGGATTCTTTGCACTGACTTTTTTCCTACTATTTCTGTTGATTCAACTCTTTCCCAATTTAAATCTCATCAACCAAATATTCTACGTCTGGGTCAGTGTGTTCAGCCTGCTCAATATTTCTGTATTTTGGAGCTTTATGGCCGATACCTATAATAAGGAACAGGCAAAAAGACTCTTCGGTTTTATTGCATCTGGTAGCAGTCTTGGGGCCATATTTGGACCGATTATTTCTTTGGCTCTTGCCAAAGTAGTTGGTTCCAACGGTTTGATTTTGATTTCCGCAAGCATGTTGCTGATACCGGTAGCTATAGTCTTTCATCTTGAAAAAACAAGAGTAGCGGAACTACAAAATACTGCCACTTCTGAGTTCAATGAGCAACCGATGGGTTCGAATATTCTTGCAGGATTCAAAACCTTTGCCACTAGTCCTGTCCTTTTGGGTATTGGCTTGTTTATCGTTCTCTATTCTGGGATTAGTACCTTTATTTATT
>UINC01000327.1_pt2 | contig 11753 bp, 10 predicted proteins | sample 5385821 | NCBI WGS metagenome assembly UINC01 (sample SAMEA4666929, study PRJEB26691) | marine metagenome | isolation source: Pacific Ocean | place: Pacific Ocean | collected 2011-10-13 | reverse complement strand
AATCCTGAGCTCTATATCGTTGATGTCGATGGAACAAACCTAACACGACTCACCCATAACCCAGCAATCGACACAAGCCCAACTTGGTCGCCAACTGGTAACCAACTAGCATTCACCTCAGACCGGTCAGGACGACCTCAGATTTACGTGATCAGTGTTGACGGCACAGGAATACGGCGAATGACGTTTGAATCCTATTGTGATCGCCCAACATGGTCCCCATCGCCCTTTAATGAGATCGCGTATTCTTCACGAACGGGCCCGGGTCACGACATTAAGGTTCTTGAACTGGCGAGTGGAGTCGTCCGTCAGTTAACCTTCGGACTAGGTACCAACGAAAGTCCAGCATACGCTCCGAATGGTCGACATTTGGCGTTTACCTCAACACGTTCAGGTGAAAAGCAAATTTTCACAATGGCCAGAGACGGACGAAATCTTAACCGAGTTACCCGAGTGGGAAACAACGAAATGTCCCATTGGTCATATTGAAGCAAACAAACATTAAGGGAGTCCTCGACTTGCTCCATTTGAGACTAATATTGCCATGCAGATACGACTAACGATTCAACAAATTATGTTTTCTGGTGTTATTGCAGCGACCTTGGCTACCGGAGCTTGCGGCGGCAACCCGCCGCCAGAAGTAGAGCCAACTCCCCCGCCGGCGCCTGCCGCTCCACCGCCAGCGCCAATCGCACCCCCTGCTCCTATTGAACCCCCAGCGGCCGTTCAGCCGGAACCCGTGCTGGAAGAGGAGCCGCTTATAGTCCAATCTTTGGATGAACTTAACCGGGAGTCACTACTGGTCCCTGTTTTCTTCGCATACGATAGCTCTGAGATAGGTCCCGATACCCAATCCGATCTCCAAAGAAACGCTACAACATTGCGTCAGTACTCGAGCTGGGTGATTACAATAGAAGGACATTGCGACGAACGTGGAACGGCGGAGTACAATCTAGCTCTTGGCGAGCGTCGCGCTCTCGCAGCTCAAGATTACCTTATAAGTTTGGGTATCTCTGAAGACCGACTACGTACGATTAGTTACGGAGAAGAGTTCCCGTTTGCCCCAGGGCAGGACGAAGAGGCCTGGCAGTTGAATCGCCGGGCACATTTCCTTATAACAGCCCAATAATATGCAAGGCGCATCATGAAACGTAAGGTTCTCCTCACATTACTAGGCTCGATTATGCTCAGCCTTGTCTTGAGTCATCCTTTGAGCGCTCAGAGTGATGAAGAGCGCCAAATAATGGCCGACCTTCGGATTCTCCAAATGCAGACGCAAGATCTTGCCCTAATGGTGGCGATTCTAACTAAAGCATTGGACGACATGTCGCTATCGGTAACCGACCAGGCTGCGGTCAATCGTCAATCCTTTGCCGACAGCCGCTTGCTCGTCGATACTGTTGCGAACAGTATCCGAGTTCTTAGAGAGAAGGTTGATGATACTAACGTCAGGATTTCTTCGTTTTCTCAGGAAATCGAAGCGCTCAGGGTGTCAATTCCACGATTCCCGGTAACCATAGATGGTTCCGAGGCCACTGAATCCGAAGGCGAACAAGTCAGCGCGCCAAGCCCGGAGCCACCTCTTCCAACAAATCCAGGGATGTCCCCTCAACGCTTGTACGATAATGCGTGGGCAGATTATTCAACCGGTCAATGGTCTTTAGCCATCGCAGGTTTTGATACATACATTAAGACCTTTCCCCGGTCTGACCTGGCCGACGACGCACAGTTTTACATTGGGGAAACTCACTATAATGATGGACGATTCGCCGATGCCGTGCTCGCATACGACGAGGTAATCGTAAACCATTCAGAAGGAAATTCTGTTCCTGAAGCTCAATACAAGAAAGGACTAGCACTTGATCGCCTTGGCGATACGGATCAGGCCCGCGAAACATTTCAGACTGTGCTGGACAGCTTTCCCGATAGTCGCATGGCCGCTCTCGCACTTCAGGCGCTCAATCGCTTAAACCGCCCCTAAATTCAGTGTTGAGTCGACAGATGGTCTGGCTCGAGTTATTACACATATTTCGAAAAGAGGAATGCGATGGGTAGCGTGAATAGAGTGATTCTAGTGGGAAATCTTGGTAGAGATGCTGAATTGAAATACACGCCAAGCGGCGCTGCGGTATCAAATTTTAGCATTGCCACCACTGACACCTGGAAAGACAAAAATACTGGTGAACGTAAAGAGAAGACTGAATGGCATCGAATCGTCTTATGGGGTAAAACTGCCGAGAATCTGAGCCAGTATCTGCTAAAAGGAAAACAGATTTTTGTTGAGGGTCGCCTCGAAACGCGCCAATGGGAAGACAAAGAAGGCCAAAAGCGATCCACGACTGAAGTAAGAATAGGGCCTGGCGATCGCCTTGTACTCCTTGGCAGCCGAGGTGATGGTGGTTCACGACCTAGTAGCGCTGACAGTGAATCAGCGCCTAGTTCCCCTAGCCCCAACCAAGCAGGTGAACTCACCGACGACGATATTCCATTTTGACAAAGGGGTTCGTTCTTAGGCGACGGCTACTTCGACCGATGCAACGAATCGGCACGTCCGTAGTTGTCTTCTAGCCTAACAACATCGTCTAGTTCTGGCGTTGATACTTCAACAAGGTCGCTTTCTTCGATTGCCGCGATCCGATGCACCGTCCCGGGAGCGAGGTGGATAGATTCTCCAGAGGCCATTTCCCTCTGAACCAGTTGACCGTCCTCTTTCATCTCAAGAACAACCCTTCCTGACCATACCAATATCGTTTCATCCTTCCGTTCGTGATACTGGAGGCTGAGAGCATGGCCTGCATTTACATGGATTATCTTCCCAACATATCGATCGGTTATCGCCCAGAGCAACTCATAGCCCCAGGGTTTCTCGACCTTCGTCACCCCATCACTCAACCCGCCCTCCTCTCGACAACTATCAATGATCGTAATTGATAGACCACGACTATCTTTCTCAATCCGCTCGAACGTCTCGATGTCTAGTGCGAATGCGGACTTCTTTAATGGACTTCAGCCGCTTCATTAGAGCCTCAGTTATCGTCACAGAGCGATGCCGCCCTCCAGTGCATCCAATTGCAACAGTTAGGTGGCTCTTGCCCTCTGCAACATATTTAGGAATGAGAAACCTTAAGAACTCCTCAAGTTTTAAAAGAGACTCTTTGGTTTCATGATGACCGCACAGAAATTCTCTCACAGCCTTACTACGGCCTGTTTTAGCACGCAACGAAGGGACAAAGTGGGGATTCGGGAGAAACCGTACATCCAATAAGAGATCCGCGTCGACTGGATTACCGTATTTGAACCCAAATGATAGCAATGTCATGACCAGCTTGGTTTGAGAGCGAGCCCGGGTTAAATCAAGAAAGGATCTCCGTAGTTCATGCACCGTCATATTACTAGTATCGATAATCTGATCTGCAAGCCGTCGAATTTTAGCCAACCGTTTGCGCTCCATCCGAATACCCTCACGTGGGGAACGTTGGCGAGCCAGCGGATGAGGCCTTCTCGTCTCGCTAAACCGTCGTAATAGGGCGCTGTCAGTCGCCTCAAGAAAGATTAGCCTGAGGCCTAAACTTGTATCAGCCTGTAGCTCTTTAAACACCTTTGGAAACTGGGACAGAAACTTACCCTCGCGAATATCGACCACAACAGCTGTTTTTGCCCGAACGCCCCCGGCAAGAGCGGTTAAATTAGCCAGCGTCGGAATGAGGGTCGACGGAAGATTGTCTACACAGAAGTATCCGAGATCTTCTAGCGCATGAATTGCCTGGGATTTACCGGAGCCAGAAAGCCCCGTTAAAATCACAAAACGTCCGTCTGGAGACAATTTTCCACCGCTCATATCAATCTCTGCGCGCTCTCGCGAGCACTGTTATCAATAAATCGATCTATGAACCCGTGTCTCCTTTGCACGGACAATTTTCTATCTACTAGTCCCCTCTTCACAGGTTTAACACTTACTGCTTCTTCATTCAAATGCCTCAATAAGCAACTCTACGCTGGGTGGAGGTCGGGATCTTTAGGTCTTCTCGATATTTTGCAATTGTCCTTCGCGCTAGAACTAATCCCTCTTCCCCTAGAGCCGTGACGATCTTAGCGTCACTAAGCGGTGCCTCAGGGTTTTCCTTTTCGATTATTTTCCGTATTTTCTCTTTTATCGTAACGGAGGATATGCTCTCTCCATAGGAATTACTAATTCCACTGTTAAAGAAATACTTCATTTCAAATAGACCTTGAGGCGTGTGCATGTACTTGTTATTAACCACCCGACTTACCGTCGACTCATGCATCTCAATATCATTCGCTACGTTTCGGAGCACCAAGGGCTTCAACTCGCCGATGCCATTTTCGAGAAACCCGGCCTGAAGCTTTACGATGCTGTCAGCAACCTTTTGGATAGTTGCCTGCCTCTTATCAATAGACTTAAGAAGCCAAAGAGCGGAATGATACTTCTCTCTCACGTAAGATTTAGTTTCGACACTTGCTTTCGAGTCTTTACTGATAAGTCCTCGGTACCTTGGACTAATTCTTAGCTTAGGAAGACCCTCATCGTTCACCACGGCCACAAAGACGCCTTCCCTCTTAACGACCAGTACGTCGGGTATAACATGCTCCGACACCGAGGAGTCATAACGGGCTCCCGGCTTGGGATCGAGATGACTAATGACCTCAATATGCTGTTTAGTCTCATCCACCGTGAGCCCTAGTATTTTTGCAAGCTCGGGCAACCGCCGCTTTTGAACCAAGTCGAGGTGCTCACCAACAATCTGCGCCGTAATCGTACCGGCAAAGCCTAAGTGCTCAAGTTGTAACCACAGGCATTCCTGTAGAGTTCTGGCAGCGACTCCGATCGGATCAAACTGCTGGACAGCCTCAAGTGCCTTAGTTACGTCTGTCTTCGTCCATGGACCCATGGCACACAGTTCTTCCGTCGACGCCACCAGCTGGCCATCTTCATTCAGGTTGCCGATAACTGCAGTCGAAATCTCCTTAATGATCTCTGTATGCTGCGAGGATGACAGTTGCCAGGTCAAATGATCAGCCAGAGATGTTGTTGTGGATAAAGTATTTTCGAGTGGAGGGAGGGTGCCAAAATCTCGATGAGCCGTCGACCTTGATTCCTCGCCCAGATATTCACCAAAGAAATATGCGATATCGGCGTCATCCCACGTGTTCTCTGTCCCACTCGACTCTGAGGAAGACTCTGCGGTCTTATCTGTCCGCTGTATTTCATCAGCCGGGCTAACCTCGTCTATAGGGATTTGACTATCACCCTCCTGTGTATTGGCTTCTGAGTTGGATTCCTCATCTGACCTCTCATCCAGCAAAGGATTCTCAACCATCTCCTGATTCAGCATCTCTGCCAACTCGACCGTTGACATCGGAAGCATCTTGAGCTCCTGCAGAAGAGAGGGCGTCAAGATTAGCTTCTGAGAAAGCTTGACCTGTAGCTTTTGCTGAAGAGGCATTAATCAAAGGCGCGAACGACCTAAGCCGCTCGATTCTCGCATCTTAATCCAATCGGAAGTCTGTGCCGAGATATATTCGCTTCACTTCTTCGTCAGCGGCCAGTTCAGAAGGGGTGCCACTACGAAAGATTTCTCCTTCGTTCACAATGTAGGCTCTGTCGGTAATCTTGAGAGTCTCTCGAACATTATGGTCAGTGATCAATACGCCGATACCTCGCTCTCTTAGGTGAAAAATAATATCCTGAATATCGGTAACGGCAATTGGATCTATCCCGGCGAACGGTTCATCTAGGAGCAAGAAAGACGGTGACACGACAAGCGCCCGGGTAATCTCAACCCTCCTCCGTTCACCACCAGACAGTGTGTAAGCGGGAGCTTTTGCTAGACCAGTCAAATCAAGTTCAGTCAATAACTCACGAGTTCTGTCTCTTTGCTCACCCTTCGAGATATTAAGCGTTTCCAAGATAGCAAGGATGTTTTCCTCCACTGTGAGCCCTTGGAAAATAGATGGCTCTTGCGGAAGGTAACCCAACCCTTTGCGAGCCCGAACGTACATAGGGTCATGCGTAATATCCTCGCCGTCTAAAGAAACCTGGCCGGTTTCTGGTGCCGTCAGGCCGAGTACTAAATAAAAAGTTGTAGTCTTTCCAGCACCATTTGGCCCAAGGAGGCCCACCACTTCTCCGGATTCAACCTTGAGGGTGACCTCGCGCACAACAGTCCGCCCCCCGTATCTCTTCGTTAGGTTGTTCGCAAGCAGCGTAGCCATTCAATTAAATTGAGGCTGAGGGCAATTTTCAGAAAGTGTCGCCACTAGTTCTTCTTCATCATTCGTAAGATTCAAGGAGGCTTCCGTAAGTGCATCTTCTGAAGATTCAATCGAAGTCGTTCTAGTAATCGTCCGCACCTCTTCGTTGCCATCGACAGACACCGTCTCGCTCGAACGGAAGAAGGTTAGGGATTTTCCTTGCGTCTCGCGGCACTCTCCAGGCAGTTCTTCAAGGATTTGCACCGGCGAGCCTCGCATTATGTAGCGACCATCAGTCGTGAAGTAGGTCAACTCAAGCCCGGTAGCTGTAACCCCCGTCAGTAGCAACTTAACTCGATTTCGTGATTCAACTCGCTCCAACTCTAGATGAGACCGCCCGAAATAGAGTTCAACTTCATCTCCTGATAAGTCACCCTGTGGGCCGTTAACGTGTGCTTCCTCAGTGTAGGTTGCCCGACGGGCCACTCCTTCATAGCGCATAGAGTTGGCGACCCCAATGGTTTGAACTTGCCTGACCTCACTAGTGACATCATCAATTTCCTCAAGGTTGAAGGTCGACCTCACATCTCCACTAGCCCTTACATCCGCCGTATCTTGATAAATTTCGATTATCTCCCCTTGTATTGCAGTGTTACCCTGCCAAAGTCTTGCCCCGCCAGAATACGTCGTTCGACGATCCTTCGAGTCGTATGCCAGTTGATCGGCCCTCGCATAGGAAGGGGTGCTCGATGAAAATATTCCTGAAAACGAGAGAACGCTCCGAACATCTCCCTGGGCCCTTATGGATGTGCCATCGAGCGCTAAATCGATTTCTTCGGCGTCAATTTCTACGTTCGGGTCCATGATGTGGGGGGTCTCCCCCTCGCCACCATACGATCGGAGTCTCACGACGCCAGCGTTGATGTCGTAGAACAATAATCTAGCCGCTCCGGTCGTATCACCATGTGAAAATATGACGTGCCCCGTAAAACGAGCACTCTCCATTTCGCCTAGACTGCCTGCCAGGGATGCCTCCAGCCGATCCGCTTCGGTTATTAATTCCCGTTGATTAGCACCGTCAAAGTCTAGCGATCTAAACTCAACATTTTCCTTAAACTCCATCTTCGTCAACCCACGAGTCCCGTCTCCACCACTGATCATCATTCCGGCGCGAATCCGTTGATGCGATTCCGAGTTTTCATCAGTCGAATCAATTTCTACGCCTTCCCTAGCCTCTAAGAAGGTAACGGAGCCTTCATCAGTGCCCAATGAAACGTCTATTGAATCCGCTACGATGCGCTCTCCAGCGGTTGGCGTAGACCCGGCCAGTCTGATTTCTGAGTTCCCCAGTAAGTTCACGTTGTTCAATAGCCCGCTTTCCTCATCGTACCCAAGATCGATCTCCCTAGCCTCCATCATCACCACTGACCCTGGAGCAGCGAAGAGACTATCTAGTCGAGCTTGTTCTCGTAATTGAACTAACTCTACGTGAGTCTCCGCCTGATCGTACTGAACATATGCCGCTTGAGTAGTTGTGCTCCAACTGCCCTGCTCTATCAGAACATCCTGCGAGAACGATAACGAGGTATCCGCAAGGACGGCCACGTCGCTGGTGAACTCCAGCCGCCCTAAGGTAACTTGAGATTCAGAAAACAGGCGAAGCTGATCGTTTTCATCGTCATATAGGGCACCGAGTGCCGAACCAGCCAATTGACCACGAGAAAATGTAAGAGGGCCGGAAATACTGACGGACCCCTCCCTATGATCATACGAGGCCTGTTCAGTCTGGACGGAGAATCCATCACTAGCCTCAAGAATTACGTCGCCAGTCACCTCTATCTGATGTTCTGACTCGCCAACTTGACCCTTACGACTCGTGATTAAGATCTGGTCGCCGCTTTCATCTTCAACGATGACCCTCACACCATCGAGGCGACTACTACCATCCGAATATGCAAAATGCTGCTCAGCCTCTACTCTTAGATTGCGCCTCTCACCTGTGACCTGGGTCACCACACTGTCCATACTGTGAAAACTCAAGTCAGGAGCTAGACCCAACGATTCATTAGGCTCCTGGATGGATGACCGATCCTCAAGCGTTAGAAGGACTATTGCGCCCAAACATAATCCTATGAGCCCAATAAAGGTCCGTGTTCTGCGCTGCCAAGTAGTCATCGCGTAATTCTGATTCTAAAACCACTTTACCGGGCTTCCCTTACATCAGCAACAGATAACTGGACGGAAGATTCGCCTCGAAAATGATTTTCCATTATGGAGTAAGCAACATCAATCTCGCCTCCGAGTCCTAGGATAAACTCCCGTCTATGAGCCGACTGCCAAGCGATTGCGCGGAAAACATACCCCTCCTGATTTAACGTCATGACCAAGTGTTGGTCCTTAAGTACCGTTGGGCCCTCCACTACTTTCACGCCACTCGCCTGAAAAACGGGGTCCGGATTACCTCGACCAAATGGTCTCAGTTGATTAATCCCGGCGACTACCTCTCCATTCAACTCTTTAAGTTCCAAAGGTGCGTCAATCTCCAACTTGAACTCGTCCTCTTCTTCGCTTGCCCTCATGTCTGCATACTGATTCATTCTTAGCTGGAGTATCGAAAGGTTGGCAGTCTCAAGTGTGACTCCGGCAGCCATTCGGTGACCACCGAATTGAGTGAATAACTCAGCACATTGATTCAGCCCACCAAGCAGATCAAAGTGTGCTGTGCTTCTACCTGAACCGTAAGCCACCTCGCCCTCTATGGATAACACGATGGAGGGTTTCTCATATGTTTCAACGAGCCTAGAAGCGACAATTCCAATAACGCCACGATGCCACCCCTCTCCTCCAATGACGATGACCTTGTGCGAACCAATCTCAGAATCTGCGTCTATCCTCTCCTTTGCTTTCGTGAACACATTACTCTGCTCCTGCCGCCGTTGCGTATTGAGCTCATCAAGCTCCCGAGCCAGACCATTTGCTTCGCTTTCACGAGAGGGACCATTGGTTAGCAGTAACCGTGCAGCTAAATCAGCCGACCCCATACGACCCGCCGCATTTAGGCGAGGAATTACACGGAATGCTAAATTTTCACTATCAATACTCTTACCAGCCAATCCAGCCACCGCTACTAAGGCATCTAGGCCAACATTATTAGGACCCGATGACAACTGTTCCAGGCCGAGGCTAACAATTACGCGATTTTCACCTTGTAATGGCACTACGTCAGCCACCGTTCCAATGGCTGCTAACTTGGCGAAGGCCGGTAACCAGTCTTGATGTCCCGTCCGCTGACAAAGACCCTGCACAAGCTTGAAAGCCACGCCTGCTCCGGATAAATTCTTTTCAGGATAAGAAGAGCCCGCCAGTCTTGGATTAATAACCGAGAAAGCATTCGGCAACTGAGGGCCTTGGCTTGTGACCAGGGGTTCATGATGGTCTGTAACGATTAGGTCTATTCCCAATTGGTCGGCTCTATTTGCGGCTTCAATGCTCCGAATACCGCAGTCGACCGAAACAATTACCTCCGCACCACCATCGTGAAGCTTTCTTATAGATTCAGGGCTGAGACCATAACCATCTGAGAAGCGATTGGGAATGTAATAAGAAACCTTTGCACCAAGAAGTTCTAATAACCGATTAACCATGACCGTTGAAGTCACGCCATCAACGTCATAATCGCCATGAATGACAATGGGCTGTCCTTTTTGTACAGCTGTCATCAAGCGATCAATGCTCTTTGAAAAATCAGGGAGTTGGAATGGGTCGTGCAACTGCTCTACGCTAGGATGGAGGAACCGATGAGCGGTAGAGTGATCTGTTACCCCTCGCTGCACCAATAGTCTACTAAGGAGCGGTGAAAGATTCAGGGAATCGCTGAGAGACTTGGCAAGCTGCGCATCATACTCTTGCTCCCGCCAACCCTTGGAGGGCACTCCTACCTATCCTCGGCAGTCGGACCGGATTCAACATCAAGACCCTCCAATCCAAAATTACCCATGCGCCGAAACTTCTCATAACGGTTGTCCAGGCGAGACTCTGGGTCATCCCTGATTAACTTATCAAATTCACGACCAAGAACCTCATCGAGCATTTCGGCCGCAGCTGCCGGGTCAGCATGTGCGGCGCCCTTTGGTTCTGGCACAATCTCATCGATGACGCCAAACTCAAGCAGTTGTTTGGCACTAATCTTTAGCGCCTCAGCTGCTGCTGCCTTCTGGTTTGCGTCACGCCACAGAATGGCCGCGCAACCCTCCGGTGGGATCACGCTATAAATCGCATACTCTTGCATCAGGATTCGATCGCCGATCGCAAGACCCAGGGCGCCACCGCTCCCACCTTCTCCCGTGATCGCAACAATAATCGGTATGCTCAGCTGCGCCATCTCCCGAAGATTGTAGGCAATCGCCTGAGCCACCCCTCGCTCCTCAGACTCAATGCCAGGATATGCGGCTGGCGTATCTACCATCACGATTATTGGTCGACCAAACTTCTCCGCAAACTTCATTACCCGAATCGCCTTCCGATATCCTTCCGGCTTGGCGTAGCCAAAATTTCTATAAATTTTCTCGGTAGTGTCCCCGCCGCCCTTTTGATGCCCGACCACGACTATCGATTCGCCATGGTAATCAGCTAGCCCACAGATAATCGCATGATCATCAGCAAAGGCTCGATCGCCATGTAGTTCAGTAAAATTACTGAATAGCCGAGACACGTAATCCAACGTATTCGGCCTATTTGGATGACGTGCCACCTGCACACGCTGCCACGCAGTTAAGTTTTCATACACTTCAGAGGTGACTGTTTCAAGGCGCTTGCGGAGTTCGCCAATGGCCTTGGTTCGCTTTTTTGTTTGAGATTGCTGCATGAGGCCTTCTATCTCACGCAAGAGAACTCTAATCGGCTCCTCAAATTCAACAGACTCGGAAGTCGCTGCCTTCGCCTTGACCATAACGAATCTACCTCAGCGTCACGGTCCCAGGACCGCAAATCTCTTCAACCCCATCAATCAAATCGCGGGACGGCTTGATCCGCACTGCACTAAGGTCCAGTCGCACACGCTGCGGCCCGTCTTTTAATTGCACTTCCAAAACTACCTCAACAGGTCGATCTCCGCGATGCCGGTTAAATAACTCCGCTAGCCGCTTAAAGGTATCGCGATCATGGGGAGGCGACGTCAGACAGACCTTTAGTCGATTCACCAGCTCATTGTGTAACGCCTCAATCGGTAACACTTCCGACGCAAGAATCTTTTTCGTATCGTCGGTATGTTCGAACTTTCCTCGAACCAATACGACTCGATCGTTCTCTATGAGAGCACTGTGTTTCTCAAATGGTTCGGGAAACACAACCACTTCAATTGATCCAACCGAGTCGTCTAAGTTAAATACGGCCATACGTTTACCGCGCCGGGTTTTCAATAAGCGACTTTCGGCCACTATTCCTCCAACCAGGACTTCTTTCTTAGATTCTGTAAGGTCGATCGATGCATCAGCGTTTACTCGCTTTAGATCACCCGCAAGTCGATCCAACGGATGACCTGA
>UINC01002079.1_pt1 | contig 11760 bp, 9 predicted proteins | sample 5385821 | NCBI WGS metagenome assembly UINC01 (sample SAMEA4666929, study PRJEB26691) | marine metagenome | isolation source: Pacific Ocean | place: Pacific Ocean | collected 2011-10-13 | reverse complement strand
TAAAAGGTGGGATAGCGCCCATACTTCTTGCGGTAATCCTGCACAAAGATCTTGTTGACAGGAGTCGGCAAATCCGGAGCCCAAAATTGAGTCATCAATCCTCCAGCAGCCAAATCTTTTAAACGAGGTAGATTCAATGAATCCACAGTGAAGGCAGAATAAAAAGGTATTTTATCTTGTAATCCTGCTTGTGAATACTGCTTGATTATCTGAAGCCCATGCTTACCAGGATAGAATACGAATACAGCATCAGGATTTACAGAACGAATTTTGGCCAATTCAGCAGAAAAATCAAGCTGTGCAGGAAATTTTGTCATATCTTTTCCTACGATATTTCCTTTGAATGTTCTTGTAACTCCAGCAACCATTCCTTTTCCTGCTGCATAGTTAGGTGCCATTAAGTAGAGATCCTTAACACCTAATTGGTTTAAGACTTCACCCATTGCCATTGTAGTTTGATCATTCTGCCATGACGTAGAGAAAAAGTCTTCATGACAAAGCTTGCCTGCTACAGGACCTGGCCCTGCATTAGAACTAATCATAAATGGCCCTTTCCCGACAACTGAATTTCGGGAAGCCATTAAAACATGACTCCAAATGTAACCACCCACAAAATGCACCTTGTCTTTCTTAACCAATTTTTCAGTTTTCTGTTTTCCTACTGCAGGTTTAAAAGTGTCGTCTTCATAAAACACTTTTACATCTGACCCTCCCATTTTTCTGCCAAGATGATCAAGTGCAAGTTCAACTGCATCCCGCATATCATTCCCAATTGCGCCTGCTCCACCTGTGAGGGTGGTCACAAATCCAATTTTTACAGTTTCCGCAAATGCAACCTGACTGATCAGCATTATAGCTAGGGAAAGTGTTCCCAGTATACCTAATTTCATCATTTCTCCTTATGTTAAGTTAGCTAATACATTATTTCCGGACAGTCCGGAAAATCTGCTAAAAGTATCTTGAAGATAGCCCATACTTCTTTAGCTGTCAACAAGAAAATAAAGTTACTCCTGTTTACCAGTTTATTGAGGAATCACAGCAGTTGCTTCAAGTTCAATTTTACCGGGAGTATCGAGTAAGTCTGCGACAAAGATCATGCTCATTGCAGGGAAATTGCGTCCCATCACCTTTCTCCATATTTTACCAAGCTTCGGGCGCGCGGCTAAATACGCGGGTTTGTCAATACAAAATGCGGTGATTCGGCAAATGTGCTCAGGTTTTCCACCTGCTTTTTCAAGCACCGCCAAAATATTAAGTAATGCCTGTTCAAATTGTGGAGCTATTTCTTCGCTGCGGAAAATTTGTTGAGCATCCCAACCTACTTGTCCCGCAATAAAAACAATTCGTCCGGCATCCACAGCAATTCCGTTGGAATAACCAATCGGCGGAGCCCAACCATCTGGGTGAATAACATTCATGATTGCTTGCTGATTATAATTATTGATTAAGATTTGAAACACTTCTCACATAATAACGAGTGGATTACAGGATTAACCGCCTGTTAGCGAGTTTCTAGGTCCTCTCGAAGGATGAACTGGTTAATCAACTAATCGACACAAAAAGTAAGATTATTCAAATCAAGTTTTCAAACGATAAACTCATGATCAAAGTCACAGACCTCAACCTGCGTTTTAGCTTTTGGTGGTTCAAAAGCCGGACGTGTGTCACGAAACAAAACACCGGTGTAAAAACCGTCATCGGTTGCCAGACGACGTGCAGCCTGTCCTCTATCGAAAGTAGTTTTCACCGGTGCGTGCCGTACCATCTCCTTCCACGCCCGTTGTTCTGGACGGAAGGTAACACACGGGCTGAGGATTTCCACAAAAGAAAATCCCGGATGAGTGACTGCTTCAGCGATTAAATCAGCTGTTCCGTTTGAATCACCGGAAAAACCGCGGGCTATGAAATTAGCACCGGCAGCTAAAGCAATAACCAGTGGTTGAAACGGGCGCAGATTTGTTCCGCCTGGAGCCATACCATTGTCCCAATCAGGCTCAGTTGTTGGTGATGGCTGGCCTTTTGTCATCCCGTATACTTGATTGTCCATCACCACGTATGTTAAATCGATATTGCGTCTGCAGGCGTGCAAAAAGTGATTCCCACCTATCGAGTATCCATCACCGTCACCGCTGAAAACCAGTACTGAGAGTTCCGGATGCGCTAGTTTAATTCCGGCGGCAATCGGTAAAGAACGGCCGTGAACTCCGTGAAATCCATAGCATTTTGTATATGCCGGAATACGTGAAGAACAGCCAATTCCGGAAACAACTACTGCATCCTCCGGATTTAAACCCAATTTCGCCATAGCTTTTGTGAAGCCCATGAGTACAGTATGATCACCGCAACCGGGACACCAGACGGGCTTAATGGAGGATTTGTAATTTTTCGGAATAAATGAATTCACCGGTATTGCAGGTGAAACGAGGATATTATTCATACAGTTGTCCATGCTTGAAGTTTGTCACGTAACATTGCGGAAGAAATGGGTAAAGGTCCGGGTTTGGAAAAGGATTCAGCGCGATTGTCCAATTCAAAATAGCCACGCAGATAGCGGTAAAACTGCGCACCGTAACTTTGCTCTACAACTAAAACTTTTTCTGTATTCTCCAGTGCTTTTTTAAATATTTCAGGTTGAGCCGGAGAGAGCAGGCGTATTACCATGAGCCGGATTTTATTACCTTCCGGATCAATTTGACTGACAGCTTCACGTACTGTCCCACCGGTTGAACCCCAGCTAATCACAGCAATTTTGCCGTCCCCTGTGATTTCTGCCCAGTCATCACCGTAATCAAAATTTCTCAGTTTCCGATCCCGTTTTTCAAGTTGTGCGTCATGATCCTCAACCATACTGGATGGTGTCCCTTCGGGCGTGTGCTCAAGACCGTCTGCAGTGTATTGACCATCCGGAGTTCCAGGTAAAGTCATCGGGGAAACTCCGGAATCGGTCAAAGCATAGCGGTTATATTTTTGCTTAACTCTCTTTAAAACCTCACGCTCCGCCTTTATTGCGGAATCCGGCGGACGTTTAGTAACGGCAAGAGTCTGCCCTAAAGACTGATCAGATAAGACAATGGCCGGGGTTTGTAATTGTTCTGCGAGATTTACTGCCCATTGCGTAGTCCATAAACAATCCGGAATCGAATGAGGAGCAAGTACCAAATGGGGTGCGTCACCGTGCAGGCCGTGAACCGCGAGGTTGAGATCAGTTTGTTCGGACTTGGTAGGAATTCCGGTGGATGGACCGCCCCGCATTACATTGACAACCACCAGCGGAATCTCTGCGGCAACGGCCAAGCCTAATGATTCTGACATTAAGGCCAGTCCGGGTCCTGAAGTAGCTGTTAAAGCAGGAACACCACTGTAGGAAGCTCCGATAGACATGTTGATGGAAGCGAGTTCATCTTCTGCCTGCAGTAAAAAACCACCAACTTTTCTCAAACGTGGTGACATCCACTCTAAAATTTCAGTGGCAGGAGTGATTGGGTATGCAGCTACGAATCTTACACCGGCCCGTAACGCTCCCAGTCCCGCGGCCTGATTGCCTGTAATGGTCCAGCGTTCATCTGCATCTGCGGCGGGAGGTGCGAGTTCAACTTCAAATTTAGCAAGTGAAGCAGTCTGCACTCCAAGCTCCAGTGCGGCAAAATTTACTTCCAGTTCCAACGCTTTAGCAGAAAATTTGTTTTCCAGTGTATGCCGTACAATTTTAGCAGGGCAGCCGATCAATTTTCCCAACAATCCCAATGCCGCGATATTAGTGCGTCCGCCTTTAAGTTTTTTCAACATTGCTTTCAGATCAACATCCCAAACCTTTGCACCGGAATTTGTCACCATCCCCGGAAATTCTACCCCGGTTTCTCCACTGATCACCACACTATTTTTATCTAAAGCTATTTCTGAAGCAAAACGCTCAACATTTTTCCAGTCAAGAGCCAGCAAAATATTAAAATATTCACAGGGTGATTCAAGAGGACTTGTCGACAGATCGACGTAAGCCGCAGCTTCTCCTCCACGAATTTGAGGGCCGGAAGAGCGGCGCATCATACCATACCATCCGGCTTCAGCCGCGGAGCGCAGCAATAATTCTCCCACCGTCATTACACCGCTACCGCCACTGCCGACGACTGCAATTGCTATTCGTTTGATTTTTCCGCTTTGTGAAGGTGTCATGTTTAAATCTCTTTTAAATATATAAAAAGGTATTAATATGCATATTTTTTAAATTTATGCTTGACTTTAACTAAGCGCATGTGTAAAGTCAAGTCTAAATATATAATAAAGTACTTGTATACGGATTAATTATAAAAAATAAACATGAAACAATCTTTTTTCCACTGGCAGATGACGGAGTTAGGGGGCCCTTTAATAAGAGAAGAAATTGATCCATTGAATTCCGATGCTGACTTTCAGGTTTCAGCAGGTGAGGTTTTGGTAAAGGTGGCAGGTTGCGGGGTATGTCACACCGATTTGGGTTTTTACTATGATGGGGTACGCACTAACCATCCTTTACCACTTACTTTGGGCCACGAAATAAGCGGACGTGTAGTTGAAACGTCTTCCGGATCTGAAGAATGGCAGGGACGCGCGGTGATTGTTCCCGCAGTGATGCCTTGTGGAGAATGTGAACTTTGTAAAAAAGGACGTAGTTCAATTTGTCGCAATCAGAAAATGCCAGGAAACGATATTCAGGGCGGATTTGCTTCTCATATAGTTGTACCCGCAAAAGGCTTATGCCTGGTGGATGAAGTACGTTTGGAAAAAGCGAAGCTGACGCTGGCTGATGTTTCAGTGATTGCCGATGCGGTAACAACTCCGTATCAGGCAGCAGTTCGGGCCGGAGTTGGAGAAGGTGATTTAGCGGTTGTAGTAGGTGTTGGCGGAATTGGTGGATATGCGGCGCAGATTAATGCTGCACTCGGTGCGACAGTGATTGCGATTGATGTGGATGCTGAAAAATTGTCAGCACTTAAAGGCTACGGTGTCTCGCTCACGCTCAACTCTAAAGAATATGATGCGCGTGAATTGAAAAAAAAGATTCGTGATTTTGTTAAAGAACAGGGATTGCCTTCTCAGGAATGGTTTATTTATGAATGTTCCGGTACAGGTGCCGGACAAGCCACTGCATTTAATCTGCTCACTCACGGTGCAACTCTGAGTGTGCTTGGCTTTACGATGGAAAAAACGGAAATGCGGCTTTCTAATTTGATGGCCTTTGATGCAAGGGCACTCGGAAACTGGGGCTGTGCGCCGGAACTTTATGGGGCTGCTCTGGATTTAGTGCTGGATGCTAAGGTACAGTTAGCTCCGTTCATTGAACAACATCCGCTGGACTCGATCAATGAAATATTTGCAGCAGGTCACGCACATAAATTACAGCGTCGCGCGATTTTAGTTCCGTCTTCGTAAACGATACCAACCACGGATTTCACGGATTGAAGGGAATAAAAATTAACAGTTTAAATTCAGCCACGGATTTCAAGGAATAAAACGAAAATCAAAATTTTGCTTTTCCAAAAAATCTGAGGTCTACTAAGCAAACCTATCACAAAAAAACAACATGGCGACAAACAACGATTTTGCATTTATTGATCACGACTTAGTTCCGGAACAACCCGCTGAAGGTGTACGTTATGAATTACGTCTGGCAACTGCTCCGGACGGTTCGGTTGCTGAAGGTCTCTATAATGCCTGGATTTTCCTCGACAATCCTAATCAATACAATTCATATACAACAGATATGGTTAAAGGCGTGATTCTCGCCTTCAGGCATGCCTCTAACGCACGCAACGTTTCTAGTGTCGTTTTCACAGGAACAGGAGACAAAGCATTCTGTACAGGCGGCAACACCAAGGAATATGCTGAATACTATGCGGGACGTCCCCAGGAATATCGACAGTACATGCGACTTTTCAATGACATGGTTTCGTCGATTTTGGCTTGTGACAAACCGGTAATTTGCAGGGTGAACGGTATGCGTGTCGGTGGTGGGCAGGAAATCGGTATGGCTTGTGACTTTTCAATTGCACAGGACATGGCGCGTTTCGGTCAAGCCGGACCAAAACACGGTTCAGCGCCAATCGGAGGAGCCACAGATTTTTTACCGATCATGATGAACGGCGATCGTGCACTGGAATCTGGAACTCTGTGCGAGGTCTGGTCAGCACACAAAGTTTATCTGAATGGAATGATTACAAGTGTGGTGCCTGCACTCAAAGTAGCTGACGAGTGGGTGGCAAATCCAATGGTGGAAACTCAGCAAATGTTTGACGCATGGGGCAGATTTGCTTTTGGTGAAAGTAAAAGCGGTGAAGCACTTGCGGATGGTAAAGCCTTAATCAAGCAGGGTCAAATTGATTTGTCACTGCTGGATCAGGAAGTTGAAAGTCTTTGCGCAAAATTGCTGTTGACATTTCCTGACTGCATGACCAAGACACTGGAAGAACTCCGCAAACCAAAACTTGAAGCGTGGAACCGTAATAAAGAAGATTCACGTGCATGGCTTGCAAACAATATGATGACAGAAGCACGAGCGGGATTCAGGGCTTTTAACGAAGGTACAAAAACTTGCAGGGAAGTCGATTTTGTCGCACTCCGTCAGGCTCTGGCCAAAGGCGAGCGATGGACAGATGATTTCACGGACAGCTTAATGCCGGCAAATCAATAATTAAAATCAGCCCAAAAAATTTTTGTTTTAATGAAATTAACATAAGTTACGGTAACCCAGAACTCCGTTGCGGGGATTTAATGGAGAATCAAATTAATGGAAAAATATGAACCGTTTGAGAAGTGAGAGAGGATGAGAGCAGCACCTGCAAATGATTCTCCATTAAAAACCTGGCTTGAACAGGAAGAGACGCTTTTGCGAATTCGTCTTTCCGTACCGAAAGCAAATATTATTGATGCGGCGATGGTTGTGGAACTAGCTAAGGTTTTTGATCAGCAGAAGCAGGCTTACGCAGAGTCGGCACAAACAAAAATCAGGGCAATTTTACTTGATGCGGAAGGTCCACATTTTAGTTTTGGAGCAAGTGTTGAAGAACATCTTCCCGGAAAATGCGCAGCTATGCTCAAAGGTTTTCACGCTTTGTTACTGCAGATGCTGAGTGTACATGTGCCGATTTTGGTCGTAATTCGCGGGCAGTGTTTAGGTGGTGGTTTAGAACTAGCTTGTGCGGGAAGTCAGCTATTCGCCAGTCCGGAGGCCAAACTAGGCCAACCGGAAATAGTCTTAGGAGTAATTGCACCAGCCGCTTCATGTTTGCTGCCACTGCGAGTGGGTCAGGCTCATGCTGAAGATTTGCTACTTTCCGGACGCAGTCTTGATGCTGCTGAAGCAAAAGAAAATGGTCTGATTCAAGTAATTGCGGAAGATCCGGAAGCCAGTGCGTTGAAATATTTTGAAACTCACTTAAAGACTAAAAGTGCCGACTCCCTGAGTTTTGCACTGCAGGCTTCCCGCAAAGGGTTGATTGGTGAAGTGAAATCTAAACTTGTCGCAGTTGAAGAATTATATTTGCACGAATTGATGAAAAACCATGACGCAATTGAAGGCTTGAATGCCTTTTTGGAAAAGCGGTCTCCTCAATGGAAAAACTAACAGTAATTACAAATTTGTCTTTCAGAACATAAAAACTAAAACTCACATGAGCGTTAATACTGAAAACTCAAAACTTAATAACTCAGAAACAAAAGCTACTGCTCCTCTAGTGGCGTATTGTCAGGAACTCTTTGACGATCTGGATTTCAAAGCAGTAAAAGCCTGGAAGGAAGCAAAATCTGGAAGGAAAGCGATTGGTTACATGCCGGTTTATGTACCGCGTGAAATAATACATGCGGCGGGAATGTTGCCAGTGGGAATCATGGGTGGCGGTGACCAGTTGGAAGTCATACACGGTGATGCGTATTACCAGAGTTACATTTGCCGTATTCCACGCTCTACTATTGAACTAGGTGTGACAGGCAGGCTGGATGTTTTGGACGGTATGCTGTTTCCCAGTATTTGCGATGTGATCCGCAATCTCTCCGGGATGTGGAAAATGATGTTTAAAGAAAAATATGTGCGTTATTTTGATGTTCCGCAGAATTATGAAGATGAAATTGGCGGAAAATTCTACACCCACGAAATGCAGCAGTTGCGGGATGATTTAGGCAAATTGGCGGGTCATGAAATAAGTGATGATGATTTGCGTAACTCGATTGCGGTTTATAACGAAAACCGTAAAGCAGTTGAAGATCTTTATGAATTTCGGGCAAAACATCCATGGAAAGCTCCGAGCACCGAGGTTTACCTGCTGGTCCGTGCCGGAATGGTTTTGCCGGTGGAAGATCATACTTTACTAATCCGCGATTATCTTAAAGCAGCGGACTTACAGGAACGCCCGGTGCGTGACAACTGCAGGGTGGTAGTCAGCGGAGTGTTTTGCGAACAACCGCCTTTTAACATGATTAAATCCATTGAAATGGCCGGCTGTTACATAGTCGATGATGATTTTATGCTGGTAACCCGCTGGCTGCTGGAAGATGTAGCAACTACAGGTGACCCACTTGAAAATTTATCCAAAGCCTTTCTGCACCACTCCAATGAAACCGCAGCCAAATATGAACCGGATGTTGAGAATAAAGGAGTGTATTTGATTGATTCTGTCAGGAATAATAGAGCAGAAGGAATTATCTTCGCAGGACCGAGTTTTTGTGATCCTGCTTTGCTGGACCGCCCAATGCTGCAAAATGCTTTGACGGCTCAGGAAATACCATACACCTCATTTGAGTATGCTGAGAATTCCGGACAAATGCAGCCGATCCGTGAACAAGCCGGGACCTTCGCGGATTCCATCAAACTGTGGAGTGTTGCTGCTGGATAAAATTGTATTTCTAAGCTGAAGCCGAGTAAGCGGATTGAAGAGCAAAATGCGGAATTATATTTTAGCCTGTGTATATAATACGTAAATCAACACACTAATAATATTGAATATTATGTATAATAAAGGAGACAGAATGCCCAGGAAATCACCGCCAACAGCCATCAAAGAAGAGTCGATGGAGATTCAGAAAAAGATGATTGCTGAAAATTTCAGGCAACTCTATGACACTCCGAAAACAGGACAGAAAGTTGTTTCAACTTTTGTTCCGGGAAATTTGAATGAGTTACTGATGTGTTTTGATTTTGCAAGGAATCTTCCTGAAATAAATGCTCTGCAAAACGGTATGCGTAAAAAAACAGGACGTATGATTATGGAAGCAGAAAGAGCAGGACATTCTGAAGACGTTTGTACTTATGTTAAAGCAGATTTGGGCATGATGGCACAAGGTAACATTGGTCCAACCGGAGAAGTCTTGCCAACTCCGGATCTCTTGCTGCTGTCCTACACTGGTTGTTTTACTTTTATGAAGTGGTTTGAGTTGGTACGGGAGCAGTATAAATGCGAAACCGCAATGCTGCATGTGCCATATCAGGGTGATGGAGTAATTACAAAAAATATGCGTGATTATGTGGTCAAGCAACTCAAACAAGAAATTATCCCGACCCTTGAAAGAGTAAGCGGTGTCAAGTTTGATATTGACCGTTTACGACAATATTTACGGCAATCCGCAAAAGCCGAAGAAGACCTCGTATGGGTGCTTCAAAGTGCTAAAAACAAACCTTCACCGATTGATGCGTATTTTGGAGGTGTTTATTATGTAGGACCAATTTTCTCATCTTTTAGAGGCAGTGAAGGCGCAGCTACTTATTACGAAATGTTGCGTCAAGAAGTCGAGGAACGTCTACGTCAAGGCAAAGGACCTATCACACCTGAAGGTGAAATGCCGGAAGAAAAATACAGGTTAGTTGTTGAAGGTCCACCGAACTGGACGCATTTTCGCGAGTTCTGGAAAATGTTTTATGAAGAAGGCGCGGTTGTAGTCGCAAGCAGTTACACAAAAGTCGGCGGTGTCTATGATTTCGGTTTTCGTCATGATCCGGATAATCCTCTTGAAACTCTGGCAGATTATTGTCTTGGATGTTACACCAACCTTAATCTTCCGCATCGTGCTGATATGTTGGCACAGTATGTTGAAGAATATGAAGCGGACGGACTTTTGATCAATTCGATCAAGAGCTGTAACAGTTTTTCTGCAGGACAATTGCTGCTGCTGCGTGAAGTGGAAAAACGTACCGGAAAACCGGGAGCATTCATTGAAACTGATTTAGTGGATCCACGTTATTTTTCTGCGGCAAATGTAAAGAACCGGCTGGAAAGTTATTTTCAAATGATTAAACAAAAACGCGAAGGAAGCGTAGCTTTAGGAGTAGCGGCATGAAATGTTTTATCGGAATTGACCTTGGTTCCACCACGACCAAGGCCGTGATTTTGGACGAAAACCTCAAAGAATTGGGGCATGGAATTACCAACTCACGATCGAACTACGACATTGCTTCGGCTGTCGCGAAACAGGAGGCGATTGTAAATGCGCGGATGAACTTGGTAGAACAGTCACTTTCTAACTTTCCGGAGTTGTCCGGTCGTCTGGAAAAAATTCTGGACAGTTTGGAACGGAGTTTCCGGCTGGAACAATTTATGGAATCACTGGCAGATTTAGAAATGGTTTGCCGCAACAATGCAGTCGGCGAGCGCTTTAAAGGCTATGAGCAGGGCATGGCAGAGGCACTCATAGAAACTTTCCGCAAACTTCGTATCGAAGCTCCGGAACTGTTTGCAGTCGGCGCGAAACGCAAATCAGATTTTTTCCGTGACATTGCCGGTTCACGTTATCTGGCAATCGGGGAAGTAGTCGCACAAGAAGCTGGACTGGCTTTTGATTTGATGCTGAATGTCTATGACCGTTCAATCATTGAAGTTGAAAACCGGATCACCGGTGAGAATCTGGAAGAAATGATCCTCAGCGCATTAGGGCGGACACTGAAAGAATTTCCGGAATTATCCGGAGTCTCGGCACAAGTTGAAGGTGCGGTGAAGGACGCACTCAAGATTGAGCTGGAGGAAACTTATGTTGTCGGTACTGGTTATGGACGTGCTAGACTGCCGTTTTCCAAGGAGCATATTCGTTCCGAAATTCTATGTCACGGTTTGGGGGCGCATGTTATGTATCCCAATACGCTGACTGTACTTGACATAGGCGGTCAGGACACAAAAGCGATTCAGGTTGATAATGCGGGAATTGTAGACAGTTTCCAAATGAATGACCGCTGTGCAGCGGGTTGTGGACGCTATCTGGGTTATATTGCTGATGAAATGAACATGGGGCTGCATGAACTTGGTCCTATGGCCATGAAAGCTACCCGCACTGTGCGGATCAATTCAACCTGTACAGTTTTTGCCGGAGCGGAACTTCGCGACCGTTTAGCTCTTGGTGAAAAAAGGGAAGATATTTTATCCGGATTGCACCGAGCCATTATTTTACGGGCCATGTCACTGCTTTCACGTTCAGGCGGAATCCGTGATGAGTTTACTTTTACCGGAGGAGTGGCCAACAATGAAGCAGCAGTCGATGCCTTGAAGTCACTGGTTAAAGAAAATTATGGTGAAGTTACCATCAATATCGATCCGGGCTCCATTTATACAGGTGCTCTGGGTGCAGCCACTTTTGCGCAACGTGCGGTTTAGCCTTGCCCGTCACATTCTTTGCCGCGGATTAAGACTGGTAAGCATTGGCAAAAATGGTGCTAAAACTGATCAGCGCAGATATATGATTTTAATTAAATTTTCTGAACTTGTAAAAAGACCTAAAGTCGTGTCATTGCTTACAAAGCGAGAAATATAA
>UINC01002075.1_pt1 | contig 11772 bp, 9 predicted proteins | sample 5385821 | NCBI WGS metagenome assembly UINC01 (sample SAMEA4666929, study PRJEB26691) | marine metagenome | isolation source: Pacific Ocean | place: Pacific Ocean | collected 2011-10-13 | reverse complement strand
CCGCGAAGAGGACTCGATCCTCATCATGGCTTCCACCGAGGGTGGCGTGGACATCGAAGAGGTTGCCGAGACCACCCCTGAGGCCATCCACAAGGCTTGGGTTGACCCGTTGGATGGTCTGCAGGACGAGCAGAAGAGCACGCTGGCAGATTCATTGGGCCTCTCGGGCCCGGCTCACGACTCCTTCGTCGAGATGATAGGGTCTCTCGCGTCGATATTCGTCGACAGGGACTGTTCGATGATTGAGATCAACCCTCTGGTCAGGACCGAGGACGGCACGATGATCGCTCTCGACGCGAAGGTAAGCTTCGATGACAACGCCTCCTTCAGGCATCCTTGGCGCGCCGATTTGCGTGACCTCTCGGAGGAGTCCGACATCGAGATCCGAGCACACGAGCACGGACTCTCGTACGTCGAGCTGGATGGCAACATAGGCTGTTTGGTCAACGGCGCGGGCCTCGCTATGGCCACTATGGACGTCATCAAACTCTACGGCGGCGAGCCGGCGAACTTCCTCGACATCGGCGGCGGAGCGGACCGCGAATCGATCACCACCGCCTTCGGGATCATTCTCGAGGACCCCCGTCTGAATGGGATTCTAGTCAACGTCTTCGGCGGCATCATCCGATGCGACATGGTCGCTCGCAGCATCATTGAGGCGTCCGAGGAAATCGGCCTCAACGTCCCGCTCGTAGTTCGCTTCTCGGGGACGAACCACTCGGAGGGCAAACAAGTCCTCGACGACTGCGACTTGGACGTCGTCACAGCAAGCACTCTCTCGGAGGCGGGAGCGGCAATCGTCAATCTCATCGGAGGTGTGTCCCGATGAGCATCTGGGTCCACGAGAAAAGCAAGGTCTTGGTGCAAGGCATCACGGGCAGTCAGGGAACGTTCCACGCAACCAGGATGATCGAGTACGGCACGGACATCGTCGGGGGGGTGACACCGGGGAAGGGCGGCCAGTCGGTCGACCTCCCGGGACGCTCTATCCCCGTCTACGACACCATGTCCGAAGCGATCTCCGAGACCGGTGCGGAGGCCAGCGTCATCTACGTGCCCGCTAGGTTCGCCGCTTCTGCTATCACAGAGGCCGCCGACGCCTTCCACGAACTCAACGGCGGTGGCTTGGTCATCTGCATCAGCGAGGGCATCCCCATCCTAGACATGGTGCGAGTGTTAGCTCACATCAATCAGAGGCCTGGAGTCAGGCTCATCGGACCTAACTGCCCTGGAATCATCAGCCCCGGTGAGAGCGGTGGCTGCAAGGTTGGCATCATGCCCGGATACATCCACGCTAAGGGGCGCATCGGCATCATCTCTAGGTCTGGCACGCTCACCTACGAGGCGGTGGCCCAGACGATGGGCGTGGGCGAGGGCCAGACCACCTGCGTCGGAATTGGTGGCGACCCGGTTACCGGGACTGGTTTCATCGACTGCCTGGCTGCTTTCGAGCAGGACTCAGAGACAGAGGCCGTTGTCATGATTGGAGAGATCGGAGGCACGGCCGAGGAGGATGCCGCCCTGTGGGCCGCTGACAATTTCTCCAAGCCACTCATCGGCTTCGTAGCCGGAGCCACTGCCCCCCCAGGCAAGAGGATGGGTCACGCTGGTGCCATCATCTCAGGCGGGAAAGGCACGGCTGAGGAGAAGTTCGCTGCCTTCGAGGCAGCCGGTATACATATCGCGAGGGATCCTTCGAAAATCGGAGAGGTCCTGCTTGGCGTTCTGGTCGAAGCGGGCCTGCGAGAGTCTTAGGAGTGAGCCACCCGCGTGGCCGAGGTAGTGGTTTCATGCCCGAGCTGTTAGACTCCGAACTCGACTTGATTCTGGAAGGGACGTCGCGCTCGTTCTACCTCACCCTCAAGGTACTGCCTTCCGGCATCCGCCCCCAGGTTGGCTTGCTCTACCTTCTGGCCCGCACCTCCGACACTATCGCTGATTCGGAGGGCGGCCCGTCTGACCAGCGACTGCAGGCTCTTGAGCAGTTCAACGAACGGATTCAGGAGCGCTCTACCACGCTGCCTGACCTCTCCACCTTAGCCCGTCTCCAGAGCAACCCCGACGAGGCGAAGCTGCTGGATAGCATCACCTCGTCCGTGGACTTCATCAAGCGGTTTCCCTCCGTTGATCAACAGCGAATCCAACGCTGCCTCGACATCATCATCAGCGGTCAGAGCCTCGATCTACGACGCTTCGCAGACGCCAGCGGCGACGGCATCATCGCGCTCGCCAAAGAGGAGGAACTCGACGATTACACCTATCGTGTCGCTGGTAGCGTCGGCGAGTTCTGGACTCACATGTCCCTCGAGCACCTTTTCGAGGCCGATGCCGAAACCAAGGCGAAGTTGTTCGAGACTGGTGTGAGGTTCGGCAAGGCGCTGCAACTGATCAACATCCTGCGCGATGTCCCGGAGGATTTGCGATTGGGACGTTGCTATCTGCCGAGCGAAGCGCTGTCCGAGCACGGCTTGTCACCGCGCGACCTGCTCGAACCGGGGTCCATTGACCGTTTCCGAACTTTGTTCGATGGCTACATCGACAAAGCATCCGCTCACCTGGATTCCGCGGTCGAGTACATCGGCCTGCTGCCACACGGGCAATTCCGATTGCGCGGAGCGTGCATGATGCCGGTGCTCATAGGTCAACGAACGCTGGCGCTGCTGCGCAATCAGAACGTCCTGGACTCCGAGAGACGCATCAAGGTCATGCGGTCTGAAATCAAGCGACTGAGGAGAAGAACCCTCCTTGCCCTGCCCTCTGTCCGGCGAAGTCAGAAACTCCTCGACTCCAATCGCAACGCCTGACGCGAGCCCGTCTGATATGCTAGTCAGAATTTAGTCGCTCTCCGCAATCGCACTCGGGAGACATTCAAGTGGAACGCGTGGCCACCCGAATTAGGTAACGCTATGGCGCAGAGTCAGGATACCCGGGCCGCGGACATGCCCGATGACGGGCTTCAGTGGAAACCCTACGTCGGTGACTTCGACGATGCCGACCAACCCATTGATAGGATCAGGGCTGCAGTTGACCTGACCAAGGAAGCTGCACACGCCATCAGCATCACCGCGCTCGAGGCAGTGCGCGAGGGAGCCCTCTTCATGGGCGTCTTCGGTCCACGGGGGGAACTGGTCAACCCGTTCAGGCACATCGATGCCGCTATCTGGACTGAGCCCGATGTCCCCGACCACATGATCGAAACGGCCTACGAGTACTGCGAGGAGCTGACCCGGCGGGAGGCCGGCAACTTCTACCACTCGTTCAAGTATCTACCAGAAAAGGAGCGTCGTGCCATCATGGCTTACTACGCATTCTGCCGGAGGGCCGACGACATCGCCGATGGGGACTTCGTAGATGTCTTCCCTGGGGGCTCCTCAGACGATCCGGAATCAGTGGATTACAGAGCCAAGATTGAGCATCTCAGCCCCGGCAAGCCGGTGCTCGACCGATCGACCTACAACGACAAGATGTCACAGCTCTTCTACTACAGGAAGAAACTGTCAACGGCCTATGGGGACATAACCTCAACCGACCCGATCTTCATCGCAATCAAGGACACTGTGAGGACGTTTGGCATCCACCGCCAGCTCTTGGACGACATGATCAGCGGGATGGAGAACGACTTCCACCGAAATAGGTACCAAACCTTCGAGGACCTCTACTCTTACTGCTACAGAGTAGCTTCGACAGTGGGACTGGTCTGCATCGAGATATACGGCTACGACGACCCACGAGCGAGAGAGTCCGCGGAGTCCTGGGGTGTGTTCATGCAATTGGTCAACATCATCCGCGACGTCGCCGAGGACGCTGAGCGTGACAGGATCTACCTGCCCATCGAGGACCTCGCCCGCTGGGGCATCACCGAGGAGGATGTCAAGAGCGGAAAGGCGCTGATGGACCATCCTGGCTGGACCCCGTTCGTCAAGGAGTACCTTGAGCGTGCTGACGGATACAGAGAGCGGTCGCTCAAGCTGCTCCCCATGCTCGACAAATCGTCCCGCTACTCTCCCGCGGCGATGACATTCTTCTATCAGTCGATTATGAAGAAGATCATCAAGCGCGATGGCGATGTGTTCACTGAGAGAGTCCAGCTGTCGAAGACCGAAAAGATGCTATTGGCAGCATACGTGTATGTGAGGTTCCGGTTCCTCGGTCTCTGAGTGAAAAGCGGCTGCCTCCGGGAAGCCGCATGGAAGATGTATTGAGCGAAACGCAGGGGGAAAGAAGCATGAGGGTGGCCGTTCTTCTCGAGGATCGTTGCCAACCTAAGAAGTGCAACGCGGAATGCTGGGCCTTCTGCCCCCCGGTCCGCAACGGCATAGAGTGCATAGTGTTCGACGACGACACCGGCAAGCCGATCGTCTCAGAGCCACTATGCATTGGCTGCGGCATCTGCGTCAACAAGTGTCCCTTCGACGCGCTCATCATCACCAATCTCCCAAGTGAGCTGGAAGGGGAGATGACCCACCGCTATGGCGAGAACGGCTTCCGCCTGTTCCGCCTCCCAGCACCTCGAGAGGAGAAGGTAATCGGAGTCCTGGGGCCTAATGGGATGGGGAAGTCCACGGCAATCAACCTCCTTTCCGGGACTATCAGACCCAATTTAGGGGACTGGACTTCGAACTCGAAGGCTTGGGAGGAGATTCTGCCTTCGTTCCCCAGAGGCGAGCTGAGGGACTACCTCGCACTGGTCTCAGAGGAGCAAGCCACCGTGGCTGTCAAGCCGCAGTACGTCGACAAGCTGCCCGATATCTTCGATGGATTGGTCAAGGAGCTGCTGGAGCGAGTTGATGAGCGCGGTGAGGCGGCATCATATGCCGAAGCGCTCACTATCGAACACATCCTCGATCGCGACCTCCAGGCACTCTCGGGCGGGGAGCTTCAGAGGGTCGCCATCTGCGCCACCTTGCTGAAGGAGGCCGACGTCTACTTCTTCGACGAGCCTTCGTCCTACCTCGACATCCACGAGAGGATGCGAATCGTCCGCATAATCCAGGATCTCGCTGAGCGAGGCAAGAGGGTAATCGTGGTCGAGCACGACCTCGCTATCCTAGACGTCCTCTGCGACCTGGTCCACATTGTCTACGGCGAGCGAGCTGCCTACGGGATTTTCACTCCCGCAAGATCGACCAGAACCGCGATCAATGCCTATCTGGATGGTTTCCTCCCCGAAGAGAACATCCGCATCCGTGACAAGCCCATCCAGTTTCTGAAGGGCCGAGTGAGGGGCGAGGGACTCGGTCAGGCGATGCTTCGTTGGGGGGACATGGAGAAGACACTCGGCGAGTTCGAGCTCACGACCGGTGAGGGGCAAGTGAGGTCCGCGGAGGTCGTCGGCGTTGTCGGCCCCAATTCGACTGGGAAGACGACCATGGTGAGGATGATCGCTGGCGAAATGGAACCAGATCAGGGATGGTGCACCATGGACTCCCAAGTCTCCTACAAACCACAGCATGTCAGCACTGACTTCGAGGGAACAGTGATGGAGTGGCTGGACAGCGAGATTGGCGTCTCGTGGAGGTCAGGCGAGTTCCACACCCAAGTCATCCGTACACTGCAAATAGACCAGTTGCTCGAGCTCAGGGTCAAGAAGCTCTCTGGTGGCGAGATGCAAGCCGCCAGCATCGCGATTTGCCTCGGAAAGGAGGCCGACCTGTACCTGTTCGACGAGCCTAGCGCGTTTCTCGACGCCAGTGCTAGGATGGAGGCGGCGAAGGCAATCAGGAGGACCATGGAGAGCAACGAGAAGGCCGCCATGGTAATCGACCACGACACCTACTTCATCGATATCGTCAGCGACTCCCTTCTGGTCTTCCAGGGGGAGGGCGGCAAGCACGGCCACGCCGTGGGTCCCCTTTCCCTGCGCAAGGGGATGAATCTCTTCCTGTCGGACGTCGACGTCACCTTCCGTCGTGACCTGGAGTCCCACCGCCCCCGCATCAACAAGCCGTCGAGCCGCAAGGACCGCGAGCAGAAGACAGCTGGAGAATACTTCTACGCGTACTGACTCCGACCATCGGATTCTTGAGTGGTGCTTCGAACCCACGTCCGTGTCAGAGGAGGGTTCGACTGAGGTCCCTGAGGCCGAGGATGCCGAGGATGCCGATTTGGAGGGACGATTGGCTGAGCTTGAGAAGGAGATCCAATACGCCAATGCCGAGGTCGCCAATACGCGTCAGAGGGCCGCTAGGGACCGCTCAGAGGCAATCAGGTATGGTGGCGCCTCACTAGCCAGGCGACTGCTACCGATGGTCGACAGCCTGAGCAAGGCCCTAGAGTCCGCTGAGGAGGACAACGGAGTCGAGTCAGTCATCGAGGGTGTCAGAATGACCCTCGATGGCATCAGTTCCGCCCTCGAAGCGGAGGGCGCGAGTCCGATAGAGGCCGCTGGCAAGCCCTTCGACCCAACTTGTATGGAGGCTATCGCAACTGTTCCAGGGCCGGAGGGGTCACAGCCAGGCAGCGTCATAGAGGTCATCGAACAGGGTTACACGTTCCACGACCGCGTACTCAGGGCGGCTAGGGTCATCGTAGCCGAAGGTGAGTCATGACCAACAGAAGGCGCGCTGCTGCATTCGCCGGAGGAATCGTTGCAATCTACCTAATTGCTGTGGCTTCTATTCAGGTGGTGGCTCCCGACATACTGATCGAACCTAGTGCCTTCCCAACCTCGTGCCCCGACAACTCGAAGAACTGCACCATGATAGGCCCCAATCCCCACCGAGGGGATGGTCTCACGGAGTTGAGGTTCGATTCGAGCCTAGGGGTTGTACTGGGTGAGGTTGAATCTTGGGTAGACTCTGAGCCCAGGACTGAAATCATCGGAGAGTGGCCAGAGCAGACCCATGCGGTATTCAGGACCCTACTATGGAGATTCCCGGACGACTTCGTCGTCAACGGACACTGCGACGACGGGGGCGCAGTCCTCCACGTCTACTCTAAGTCGAGGCTGGGGGTGGGGGATCTTGGTGTGAACGATGACAGGGTCAAGCGCTTCGTTGACCACATGTCTAGCGTAGAAATGGCTACATTGGATTGCGTCGAGGGCTAGCGCGGCGTTCACCTTGTCCCCCTTGATCAAACCGGATATCCGCAAGGCGCAGACGCTGCCCTCGCGCTACTACACGGATGAGGGGCTGTTCTCGGAACTGCTCGCGACCTTCTCCGGGTCATGGCACTACGCCGGTCACGAGAGCCAGTTAGCCGAGACGAATGTCCTGCCGCTTGACCACATGGGGGCCCTGGTGGGGGAGCCGATGCTCATGACCACGGACGGGGGCGTTCGATGCATCTCGAACGTATGCACCCACAGGGGCATGCTGATCTCTAGTGTGCCGTGCTCGGTCCAGACTCTTCGATGCCCATACCATGGCCGCACCTTCGGCTTGGACGGCTGCTTCAGGAACATGCCTGAGTTCGAAGGGGTCGAGGGATTCCCCAGCCCATCTGACGACCTAGCCCCATTCCCCATTCACAGGTGGAAGGGAATCGTGTTCACCGGGACCGATCCAATCGGCTTCGAGGGCTGCATAGCAGAGTTGCGGAACAGGCTCGAGTGGATTCCAATCGAGGACTTCGAGCACGACCCATCGCGTCATCGCACGTACGAGATCCAGGCTAACTGGGCGCTGTACGTCGACAACTATCTCGAGGGGTTCCACATCCCGTACGTCCACGCGGACCTCCACGACGCGCTTGACTACGATTCCTATCGAACCGAGCTGTTCGATGGTGGCGTGGTTCAGATTGGCATCGCCAACGAGGGCGATTCCGCCTTCGACCTACCGGAGTCCTCGCCAGACTACGGTGAGCGAGTTGCGGCGTACTACTACTGGCTCTACCCTGGGTTGATGCTCAACTTCTACCCATGGGGACTATCGGTCAACCTCGTAGTTCCCCTCTCAGTCAATCGAACACGCATCATCTACCATGGCTTCGTCGGCGACAAATCGATGCTTGGCAAGGGAGCCGGGGGCGATTTGGACAAGATCGAGGCCGAGGATCAGGAAATTGTCGAGGCAACCCAGCGTGGCGTCGGTGCTGGGGCCTACGACCGTGGCCGGTACTCCCCGACTAGGGAAACCGGGGTCCATCACTTCCACAGAATTCTGACGAAGACCCGCTAGCCAGCGTGGAATAATGAAAAACTACCTTGATAACTCTGCCCTTCCCCCTTTCGTACATGCGTGGTTGTCACCGGCCCTCAATCGCTCTAGTCCTCGTTGGCTGCATGCTGCTCTCAGGCTGCGTGTCAGAGCCGAGCGAGGACTCCAATGCAGACGTTCTGGGGTGCATAGACGAATCTGCCACGAATTACGACATCACAGCCACGACGGATGACGGCTCCTGCGAATACGCGGATTCGGATGGAGACGGCGTGTGGGACGTCAACGAGATCATGGGTTGCATGGACGAGGCAGCGACCAACTACCAATCCGCAGCTACCGACGACGACGGCTCCTGCTTCTACCCGCCTTGGGAGTCGTCCTACGGAATCGACTGGGTCAGGCACGACCCTGGCGGTGACTGCGAGTGCTCGGACGGCTCGAACTACTCGTTCTGGACGAGGCACGCCGACCCGTCTCGGGTGGTTATCTACTTCCAGGGCGGCGGCGGGTGCTGGGAGAACTACAGTTGCCAGTTTGAAGGAGGGACCTTCAAGACCACGGTAGGAGATTGGGACAACCCAAGCACTGCCTCCTCGGTCTACTCGAACAACGGCGGGATCTTCAACCTCAACAACAGGGACAACCCTCTGGCAGACTGGTCCTTCGTGTACGTACCCTACTGCACGGGCGACATCTTCATCGGTAACACTGTGACCGAATACTCTGGTGGGGCGGTACACCACAATGGGCACGTGAACGCTCAGACAGCCTATGCCTACATGCTCGATAACTACCCAGATCCCACGCACATCTTCGTAACCGGATCCAGCGCGGGATCGCTACCAGCACCGTTCTACGGGGCGCTAGCCTCGGATGACTATCCCGATGCGAACATCGCCGTTTTCAATGATGGCAGCGGCGGACTGGTCTCGAACAACACCTACGACTTCTACGAGATATGGGGCCTCAACTCGACTCTGACTGACTTCCCGCTGGATGGGCTCAACTTCAACGAGATGACGAGCGCCGACCTACTGATACGGACCTGGACGCACGACAACGACATCAGGTTCGCGCGCTTCGACGACGCCTACGACCAGACCATGCGCTTTTTCAACGCCCTTCTGGAGAACGATGTGACTGTGGACTACAAGATGGTCATCGTCGACGCTGATGCCCAGATCGAGGAGGCAGGCATGCCCTACTCAGGATACCTCTCGCCCGGTCAGGCACACACAATTCTGACCTCGGAGAGGTTCTACACCCTAGAGGTGGAGGGCGTGGGCTTCCTCGGATGGTTCACCACATTCATTGAGGGTGGCCAGCCCGAAAGCGTCTATTGCGTCCAATGCGGTTAGCACGCGAGGGGTTTGATAACCCGTTCGCTTTCGGACCGCACATGAGTGACCGAGGGCCCAAGATCGCCTCGATCCTCCTAGTCGTAACGATGCTTCTCGCCGGCTGCACTGCCAGTGTCACCCACGAACCTCAGGAGATTACGGGTTGCACCGACTCTACTGCGTCCAACTTCGATCCAGTTGCAACTACCGACGATGGCTCGTGTACCCCACCCGTCCTTCCCGACGACGGAGACGACCCCGCTCCAGAAATCGCCTCGATTCCACATACGGATGGCTGCGACAACACCAATCCCATACACTGCATGCTGCCATTCCCCTCGGACGCCTTCCTCACTGAAGATGAAAGCACGGTGACCGGCGTCAGGATGAACTACGCCCCGAACTCGATTCCAGGCTCATCATTCTCCCCCGTCGTCGAGGTCCCTATCATCAACCAGATAGACGGTGTCAGCCCTTCCTCCCAGATCATGACGGCCTTCTCTACCGAACCTGACGTCTCTGAGCTAGCGGGGCAGTACACGATCGGTAAGAGTCTCGAGGCCAATCATCCAACCAAACTGCTGAATCGAGATACGGGCGAGCTCATCCCCCACTGGGTCGAGTTGGATGCCCGCTCCGAGGATGACCGCCCGACCATCCTTCACATTAGAACCATCCAGTCCTTGGATCATGACACTAGCTACGCGGTGCTAATCTCCGGTTTGACCGACTCGCACGGCGTGCCAATCTCTGCACATGAGGGATTCACCACCCTTCGGGATGGCGTGACAACCGATTCCCCTGACATCGAGAACCGGAGATCACAATTCGTAGCTCTCTTCGCTTGGGCGGGCGCCAACACGAACGTGGCCACCGCTGACCTGCAGGCAGCCTGGCAGTTCCACACCGCATCCACTGAGTCCATCATCGGGCCTCTACTGTCGATGAGGAACGACGCACTGGATAGGATTGGGAATGGACTGGGCTGCACGGTGGAGAGCAACTCGGAGGTTTTCGAAGACGGCAACAGGAGCCACTGGCTGATTACGGGAACCTACACTGCTCCCCAGTACACAGAATCGTTCTATCCCCCCGCACTGATCCAGAGGGCCGAGGACAGGACCCCGATCTTCGTCGAGAACCGGGAGATACCATTCTGGCTGCTCATCCCCAGTACGACGGTCGAGTCCGGCAATCCCGCGCCGCTCACGATATGGGGGCATGGCTTCCTGGGCGACGGCAATACCACTGGGCTCAGAGCGTGGTCGAACGAGAACAACGTTGCCATGCTCGGAACCAGCTTCTACGGCTGGGCCTCCGACGACTTCACCAGCATCGAGTTCGCGGTCCTGAACATGCAGTACTTCCAGCACCAGTCTGAACGCCTCGAGCAAGCGATGATCAATCAGGTAGTGATGGTCAGGACATTCATGGGGGCCTGCTCGGACCTCTCTGAGTACTACCACAACGGTACGAAGCTCATCGACACCACCAGCCCGACATACACAGGATACTCCAACGGCGCCCTCAGGGGCCCCTCCGTCATCGGGCTGTCCCCGGACCTGAACAGAGGGGTGCTTTGGGCAGGGGGGTCGGCCTTCTCGCAAATAATCGAGCGCTGCACCCAGTACGACAGGTTCTACTGGGGCTTCTCAAGCGAGTACGGATACCCCGACCAGATGGACAGGGCCATCGGCATGTCGGTGCTACAGTCCCTGTGGGACTCCACCGAAACTGATACCTTCCTCTACCTGATGAATGACGGCTACGGCAGCGAGGTCGCGCCCTTCGAGTTGATGACCCTGTTCTCCATCGGCGACTTCCAGATTTCTAACATCTCCTCAAGCAGGATGATGAGGACCGGGGGCATTCCACTACTAGATAGCTCAACCATCACTCCGTACGGCTTGGGGGACACTGTGAGTCATGGCCACACTGGCTCCGTGGGCGTCTTCTTCGACGGGGGCTACGAGCATGCCCCCGAGGGAAACACGTACGGGGAGGAGCCACATCCCGCGCACAACTCGATTGGCGGCCTACCCATGGCCAGGCTGATGGCCTTCCACTTCCTGAGCACCGGTACCGTGGACGACACCTGCGAGGGCACCTGCGTCTTCTCCCCAGAGGGCCTGAGCTGGTCCAAGTACTCAACCTGAGATCAGTAGTGCCCGACGAGCGCTACGCTGCGCTCGATCAACCCCGACAACTCGTCAATCAACGGGTCTTCCTCCTCGTAGAAGCGCAACGTCCCCTTGCCAGACTTCCTCTCCGTTAGCGGCCCCAGGACTTCTGGGTGATAGTACATCGGCAGTAGGTAGACCCCCACA
>UINC01002074.1_pt1 | contig 11783 bp, 10 predicted proteins | sample 5385821 | NCBI WGS metagenome assembly UINC01 (sample SAMEA4666929, study PRJEB26691) | marine metagenome | isolation source: Pacific Ocean | place: Pacific Ocean | collected 2011-10-13 | reverse complement strand
TTTTTAGGTGTGTTAGTCAAGTATAACACCTATTTCTTTTTTACCCAATTTTTTTTTAAAAATACCCTTAAAACTCAACTCTTTTATTCCCTCTATAGATATAATGAGAACAGTTTAAAGAACAGGGTTCAAAAATTTACCGAGAAGTTTAATTTTTTAAAAGGAGAAAAAATGACAATACAAGTAGGAGACAAATTACCTCAAATAACAGTCAGTACCATGACGGAGGAAGGACCCAAACCAGTCTCAATGGAAGAGCTTTGCGCCGGAAAAAAAGTGGTCCTTTTTGCGGTTCCAGGAGCATTTACACCTACCTGTAGCGTGCAACATCTACCAGGATTTGTGACTAATGCTAGCAATCTCAAGGACAAAGGTGCCGATGTAGTAGCTTGTATTTCAGTTAATGATCCTTTTGTAATGGCGGCTTGGGGTAAAGATAGGAGTGCAGGTGAAGATGTGCTTATGCTTTCTGATGGCAATGCTGAGTTTACATCAGCTATCGGTTTAGAAATGGATGGTTCTGGATTTGGACTGGGTACCAGATCTCAACGTTATGCAATGATCATTGATGATGGAGTTGTATCAACATTAAATGTTGAAAGTGGCCCCGGTCTGGAAGTAAGTTCTGCTGAAACTATTCTTGAAGCTTTATAGTTAACTATGTCAAAACCAGTTTATGACATAGGTCAAGTATGTGAATTAGACCGTTGGGAAACTTTTCAAAATGGTCAGCCTAATGATATTTTCACCAGATTAAGGAAAGAAGCTCCAGTCTATTGGCACGAAGAATATTTGCCTTTTGAGAATGGGTTTTGGGCTTTAACTAAACACGAAGACATAGTAAGAGTTTCAAAAGATCCAAAGACTTTCTCCTCAGCTACACCAGGAATTCTTATGTCTTACGGAGATCCCGAGAAAGGAGATCCAGTAGCCACAGCGGCATTAGTAGGCAATATGATTGCAATGGATCCGCCTCAACATCAAGTGTACAGAAAAATGGTTTCACCAAGATTTAGCCCTAAATCAATTAGAGAGTTTGAAGAAGGACTCAGAAATAAAATTAAGGAAATTCTTGATGGACTAGCTGATAAAAAGGAATTCGATTTTGTAACTGAGATAGCAGAAAAAATACCTTTGTGGGTATTATGCGAGATGATGGGAATTGAAGAGTCTCAAAGGCAAAAGGTAAGAGATATTGTAAATAATTTGACTGACGCTTCTTCACAGATGGGCAACCTTAACGACGCCCAAAAAGCAGCCGGAGCAGATAGTCAAGACTCTGAAAATGCTTTAAAAGTATGGGTAAGCTACATGGAACTCTTCAAAATGGGTCGAGACATGATTGAAGAAAGGCGAAAAAATCCAACCGATGATTTAATGAGTGTAGTTGCTAACTCAAAAGTTGAAGGAGATGGGTTGCCACCAGAATTATTAGATGGCTTTTTTCTTTTAATGGTTATAGCTGGGAATGAAACAACTAGAAATACCTTAACGGGTGGATTAATAGCGTTAACTGAAAATCCAGCTGAAAAATTAAAACTAATTCAAGATCCTGATCTCTTTTCAAACGCAACCGATGAAATGCTTCGTTGGGTAAGTTCAGTAATTTACATGAGAAGAACCGCAGCCTGCGATACTGAAATAAGAGGTCAATCAATAAAGAAAGGAGAGAAAGTTGTTATGTGGTATGGATCTGCGAATAGAGACGAAGAAGTTTTTGAAGATTCTCACCTTTTTAAAGTGGATAGAGAGGACGCAAAAAAACACATAGCGTTTGGAGCTGGAGAGCATCTTTGTTTAGGAAATAGGTTAGGGCAGATGCAAATAAGAGTTCTTTATGAAGAGCTTTTAGGCCGTTTCCCTAACATTGAAGCGATTTCTAAGCCAACAAGAGTACCTTCAAACTTTCTTAATGGAATCTCTCATCTAAAAGTAAAAATCTAAGTAAGGGTTAATGTTAACTAAGGCTGACGATTATCCTATTCACCAACTTCCCATACCTGTTTCTGAAGTGGGCAGCGAAAGAAATTTCTATGATAGGTATTTTTTTAATGGGTATAACCAAGAAGGAGATATCTTTTTTGCAGTAGCACTTTGTTTATACCCTAACCTGAATATTATGGATGGCTCTTTTGTTTTTATTTATGAAGGCGTACAGCACAATTATAGATATTCAAGAATACTAGATTTAGAGAGATTAAATACTAAAGTTGGTGCTTTAGAAATACAGGTTCTAGAACCATTAAAAAAACTGAAGGTTTTGATGGACGACAAGAAAAGGAGTTTTAAAGCGGACTTAACTTTTAATTCCAGGTTTGAAGCTATTCAAGAGCCAAGACTTACTGCTAAATCAGGCCCAAGAATTTATATGGATAGTACCAGAATGACTCAACAAGGAAGATGGGAGGGAAGTTTAAACTTCAAAGGGAAGGAAATAATTGTAAAACCTGAAATCTTCATGGGTTCTAGAGATAGATCTTGGGGAATTAGACCAGTGGGCTCTTCTGATACTCAGCCCATGGTGCCCCGTGAAGATCCACAGTTCTATTGGCTTTGGTGCCCAGCAAACTTTGAACAATCTGCCAGTCATGCCTTCTTTTTAGACGACGAAGAAGGAAATTCAAATAGTCATTCTTTTATACAACAAAAAAACACAATTACTTTAAGAAATCTTTCTAAAAAAGTTAGCTATGAATCCGGAACCCGAAGAATTTCCAAAGCTAATTTCAGAGCTGAAAAAGACAATGGATCTAAAATTGAGATGATAATTGAACCAAAATATAGCATGTTCATGTGTGGTCTTGGATACATGCACCCTGAATGGGGCCACGGTCAATTTAAAGGAGAAGATGAGAGTCACTATGACTATTATGATCTCAAAGATGATCCTCACGATCCTCCCTTTCTACATATCCAGGCAATCAGCAAAATAATCCTTATTGAAGAGGGAATTGAAGTTGAAGGAATAGGTGTGTTAGAGCAGTTGATAATTGGGAAACATAAACCCAGTAATTTTCTAGACATTCTCGATAGAGCAGAATGATTTATGGAAGAAAATGCAAATAATATTCTAGGACAAGAGTTTTCAGATTTTCTATCATCAAAGCTAAATCAACAATTCAAATTTTTATCAATTCATAGAATTTTTGGCGGGGCATCAAGAGAAACTTATCGTGTAAAACTACAAAATGAAGAAAAGAAATCTCAAAATTTTATTTATCGTAGAACTCAGGACAGTTCATTAATAGAAACAGATCAAAAAACGGAATACGTTGCCTACTCTGATTTCCAAGATACTGAAGTACCAGTTCCTAAACTAATAGCCCTTGAAGAATCTTCAGATAAGCTAGGTGCTCCTTTTCTTGTTATGGAAGAACTTTCAGGTGTTGTTGCTAGTCTCTTTGATAAAGAGGCTTACAATCCTTACCAAGCCGAGATAGGAGAACAGTTTTGGAAGATTCTAGGCAAGATTGCATCCCGTGATCTAGGCAGCTCAAACTTAAATAAGCTCTTGCCGAATAAAAATAAAAATGAGTGTTGTACAAAAGAATTAAATTACTGGGTAAATGTTATTCGTAAGGATTCCATTGGAATAGAGCCGATATTAGAAGCAGCAATAAGAGAATTGTTTAGATCCAAACCATTGCCAGCTTCAAGACTAAGTATTGTCCATGGAGATTATCGAAACGGAAATTTTTTATTTGAAGGCAAGCACATAACAGGAATCTTAGATTGGGAAATGGCTCATATAGGTGATCCGTTAGAAGACTTAGGATGGGCCTTGTCAGAAATTTGGTGCTGGGGAAAAAAAGAAACACCGGCCTATTTGATACCAAGAAAAGAGGCCTTGGGAATATGGACTCAAGAAAGTCAAATAGAAATAGACGAAGAATCACTACTTTGGTGGGAGCTTTTTGCTTGTGTTAAAGGACTAGCAATTTGGATATCTGCAGGGCATGAATTTTCAACAGGTAAGAATTCAGACCCAGTTAATCTTTTTTCTGCTTGGTTACCAGGAGATATACATTCTGAAATTATCTTAAATAAGCTGGAAAACCTATTGTAGTCTTATGAAGCCAGAGATAAATACCGCTTTAATAACATTAGCCCAAGAGTTAATTCAAAGATTTTCTCCTCTTTTACAAGATAAATATGAGCAATCAAGGCTGAATTCATGGGGTACTTTGCTTCTTATGGCCTCTATGGATTTAGATAAAGCAGCAGATAACCTTATTGAGCAAAATAAATTGATTAAAGCTTTTCTAAAGAAATACTCTAGAAAAATAATTGATAGAGACTTAATTAAGGAAATAGATCTTTTAACAAAAGTTAAGAAACCTAAATATGATATTTCAGCCCTTGATGAGCTCAATCAAGAATTCAGAGGGGCTTTAGTAAAAACTCAGGCTTATTTTGAAAAGGAATCTAATTCAGAGGCTTTAAAAGAAATTTGGAAAATATTAAGAGTTATGCACAACCATAGAAAGGTTAGTCATTTGCTAACCCTTTTAAAGAGTTAATTTAACTTAAATTACAGTAGTATTTTAGGAAGGATAATAAATAATTGAATCTAGTCTTTAAAATGAGCGCGGTGCCTAATATAGAATGCCCACGCTGTACGAAGCTACATCCCCAAACTCTATTTTCACAGGCACATAGGTTAAGAGTGTACTATCGAGCCGTTGCCGCTGAGCGGATTGCCCTGAACCCTGATCCAGGTGAACAGAAAGAAGATCCAAAGGCAGAAGCCTCATCAACAAAGGCACAAAAAGAATTAGCCAAACGCATACTTTCACCTACTATTTAAGAAATCATAAATACCACTGAGACCAGCATAGAAATAAAAATTAGCCAAGTAGCCCTATCTCCATCTCTTTTTGCTCTGTGGTTTCTCTTGTAATCTACAGGTCCTACTCTAGATTTATGTTTTTCTCTCAAAGATAAATTTGTCATTTATTGTGTCAGTAATTAAAGTTTTTATTAAAATTCATTATATCATTAATATCTATATATTACAATAAATATCATGAATATATAGTGGAAACACCTATTTTATAGGTCTTTTTTGAAGATAGTTTGTTACAAAAGAAAGAATTAGCTATTTTATTAGTAAATCTGCAATGGCTATTCCATTTTCTCCTCTAACTGAGTAGAGAAGAAAAAACTTACCCTTTTCTGTAAAAATTGCTGGATCCCTTACTTGGTTAACAGGCACATTAATAGCACTTCTTGAAGACGGTTGAAGAGGCAGGTTACCTCCCTCCCATTCTTTTTCAGGTCTTAATACTTCAATAGGACTTGAAGCTTTCCAGTCTTTGGGTTCTTTTTTTAGGTCAATTTTTGATAGTAATATACTTTCTGGATTGTCACCTACGTTAGAAAAGAAAATAAGTAGAGTATCTTGATAAACTAAAAGAGCAGCATGTCTCATGCTGTCATCAAATAGTCTATTGATTATTTCAAAATCTTCAATATTTCCTTTTCTTTCATAAAAGATTCCAGGCATAGACATAGCGTAGGTTTTTTCTTTGTACAAAAAGACTCTGAAGTATGGCCAGCCCACGACCTTATCTCTGGCTGAAAAGAGTAAGCCGTCTTTGGAGGTAGCCACTCTTGTTTGCTGTAGTCCGAATTCCTGTAGACCATGGTAATACATTATTATTTGTTGGTTGTCTTCATCTACGTGAACATCTGGTGAAGCAATATGGGGTATTGTCATATCATCAATTCTTGTTGGTATAGCATGTTCCTGATCGGGGTGTGGTTTATAGCCTTTAAGGGTAAATTTAGAAGCATTGATGTTTTCGGGGATATCTGGCATTTTTGTAAGGAATTTTGATTCCAAAAGTTTTAAAGACCCGCCTGGATGAATTTTCCAAGGACCTTTTAGATGGTCAGAATAGGCCAACCTAATATGATTACCTTTATGGTCTGCAAAATAGAGGTAATATTTACCTAGGGGATTATCCAGCCAATCAGGCACCTTAATTAAAGAAGGACCTTGTACGTTGTCACCAACTTCTTTGGATATTCCTGGAGGAATTATTAAGCCATTCTCCCATTTGACTACCTTTACTTCCAACTCTTTCCCTTCTTTAGCAAATCCTGTGATAAGTAAAAATAAACAATAAGTAAAAAATAATTTCTTCAACATTTACCTTACTGACTACCTGTATAATACGCGAAAACCTCAATGGTTAGAGAATATACCGCAGAATCTATTGAAGTCCTTTCTGGATTAGATCCGGTTCGCAAGAGGCCGGGAATGTATACCGAGACCTCAAGGCCTAACCATCTCGCTTTAGAAGTTATAGACAACAGTGTTGATGAAGCACTTGCAGGTTATGCGACAAAAATAGATGTTCAACTTTATAAAGATGGCTCTGTAAGTGTGGTTGACAATGGCAGAGGGATGCCAGTTGATATTCATCCTGAAGAAGGAATTCCTGGAGTTGAGTTAATTTTTTCTAGATTACATGCAGGTGCTAAATTCTCACATGCAGATTATAAGTTTTCAGGAGGATTACATGGAGTAGGCGTTTCCGTGGTTAATGCTCTCTCCAGTAAACTTTCTGCTGAGATAAAACGAGGTGGAAAAAAGTATTTAATAGAATTCAAGAATAGTGAAAAATCTAAGGACCTAAAAGAGGTTGATAAAGTAGGTAAAAAAAATACAGGAACAAAAGTAACTTTCTTGCCTGATCCAAACTTTTTTGATTCTGTAAATATTTCAGTTAATCAATTAATTTTAGCCTTAAAGGCCAAGGCTGTTTTGTGTCCAGGTTTAACTATAACTTTTACAGACGAATCTACAGGGAACAAAGAAAGTTGGTGTTTTCTGGAAGGTTTAGCTGCTTATCTCCTAAATAGTAACAAAGGAGGTGAGCTCATTCCTTCAGAGCCTTTCGAGGGAGAGCATATGACCGAAGACGGAGGAATGACTTGGGCTATCCAATGGGTTCAAGGTATTGAGAATCCTATTTCAGAGAGCTATGTAAATTTAATTCCCACCATTCAAGGAGGCACACATGTTAATGGGTTACGTTCAGGTTTAACCGATGCACTGAAAGAATTTTGTGATTTCCGCAATCTCATTCCAAGAGGAATCAAATTAACTGCTGAGGATATATGGGTGAATTGCAGTTCTATTCTGTCAGCAAAATTGAAAGACCCACAATTTACAGGGCAAACTAAAGAAAGACTTTCTTCAAAAGAAGTTACGGTATTTATTTCAACCATCGTAAAGGATGCCTTTAGTCTCTGGTTAAACCAACATACCGATGAAGGGGAAGAGATAGCTCAACTATCTATTAGCAATGCTCAAAAGAGACAACAGGCTAGTAAAAAAGTAACCAGAAAAAAAATAACTTCAGGTCCTGTATTACCTGGAAAGCTAACTGATTGCACCACAGATGATTTTGAAGAAGGGGAATTGTTCTTAGTGGAAGGAGACTCGGCAGGGGGTTCAGCAAAACAGGCCCGTGATAGGACTTTCCAGGCCGTTATGCCTCTAGGCGGCAAGATATTGAATACCTGGGAAGTGGAAACTGGAGAAATTTTAAGTTCTCAAGAAGTACACAATATTTCTATAGCTTTAGGTGTTGAGCCAGGCTCAAATGATTTAGACAAGTTAAGATATGGCAAAGTCTGTATTTTAGCTGATGCTGATCCAGACGGTTACCATATTGCCGCGCTTCTCTGCGCTTTATTTTTGAAACATTTTAGGCCATTAGTTGAAAGTGGAAGAATCTATGTAGCGATGCCTCCTCTTTATCGCATCGATCAAGGTAAAGATGTTTTTTATGCCTTGGACGATAAGGAAAAGGATGCGTTGATTAAGAAATTAAAAAGTACAAAAAAGAAAACAAAAATAGGGATTCAGCGGTTCAAGGGGTTAGCAGAAATGAATGCTTCTCAGTTAAGAGAAACAACTATGATTCCTGGATCAAGAAGATTGATTCAATTAACGGTTAAGAAAGGCGATAAGTCTTTAAAAACAATGAATATGTTGTTATCCAAAAAAGGTGCTAGTGCCAGAAAAGAGTGGCTTGAAGAAAAAGGAGATTTAGCAAATGGTTAAAGAAAATGAAAAATTACCTTTAAGTAAATTTACTGAGCAGGCTTATCTAGATTACTCAATGTATGTAATTTTAGATAGGGCGCTACCCAATATTGGTGATGGCCTCAAGCCTGTACAAAGAAGAATAGTTTATGCCATGTCCGAATTGGGTTTGAGTTCTTCTGCTAAGTACAAGAAGAGTGTAAGGACTTCAGGTGACGTTGTAGGAAAGTTTCATCCACATGGAGATGCTGCTGTATATGAAGCCATGGTTCTCCTTTCGCAACCATTTTCTTTGAGATATCCGCTAATAGAGGGTCAAGGTAATTGGGGCTCAGTTGATGATCCCAAATCTTTTGGGGCTCAAAGATATACAGAGTGCAGATTAGATAGCTATGCTCAAGTCCTCCTTCAAGAATTGGGACAAGGCACAGCTGACTGGAAAGGAAATTTTGATGGAACTTTATTAGAGCCTTCAGTTTTACCTGCAAGACTCCCAAATGTTATTTTAAACGGTGCTACAGGGATTGCAGTTGGTATGGCCACAGACATACCCCCACACAATCTTAATGAAGTTGTCCAGGCGTGTATAAAATTATTGAAAGAGCCAAAAACTTCAATTGAAGATCTGTTTAAAATCCTACCAGGACCTGACTTTCCTACGGAAGCAGAAATAGTAACTCCAAAAGAAGAAATACTTGAGACTTATAAAACTGGCAAGGGTTCTATAAAAATGAGAGCAACTTACGAAGTAGAAAATGGAGAAATAATTATTAATGCCTTACCTTATCACACACCTAGTACAAAGATTCTTGAACAAATAGCTACACAAATCGAAGCTAAGAAACTTCCTATGATTGTGGATCTTAGAGACGAGAGCGATGAAAAAAATCCAACTCGTTTGATATTGGTACCTAAATCTAATCGAGTTGACAAAGAAGCTGTCATGAATCATCTCTTTGCGACTACTGATTTGCAAAAAAACTTTAGAGTAAATATGAATATGATTGGTCTAAATGGCAAACCTCAAGTAATGGACATTAAGTCGATTCTAAAAGAGTGGTTGAAGTTTAGAACGAGAACTGTCACACGAAGATTGCAACACAGACTTGATTGGGTAATGGATCGTCTCCATATTTTGGAAGGGTTGATGGTTGTCTATCTAAATATTGAAGAGGTAATCAAAATCATAAGAACTGAGGATGATCCTAAGAAAGTTCTCCAAAAGAAATATAAGCTGAGCTCTGTGCAGGTTGATTCAATTCTGGAAATAAGATTGAGACAATTAGCCAAGCTAGAAGAAGAAAAAATAAGAACAGAACAGCAAGAACTTGAAGGAGAGCAATTAGAACTGGAAAAGATCATTAATTCAAAAGGTCGACTTAAGACCTTGATTAGGAAAGAACTTATTGAAGATGCAGAAAAATATGGCGATGAGAGAAAGAGTTCTTTGATAGAAAGAGAGGAAGTCTCTGCTTTTGATGAAACCGAACTAATTTCTTCAGATCCTGTAACCATTATTCTTTCCTCGAGGGGATGGGTAAGAGTTGCAAAAGGCCATGATGTAGATCCTGAGACAATGAGTTATAGGGAAGGCGATAGTTTTCTTTCTTCGGCAAAAGGCAGAAACAATCTGAATGCGATTTTTATAGGATCTCAAGGAAAAGCCTTTACTCTGCCCTGTCATAGCCTCCCTTCAGCACGAGGCCAGGGTGAACCCTTAACTGGTAGGTTAAACGCAGAGTCAGGCGAAACCTTTTCGGGAGTTGTGTCTGGTAAAGATGATAGTAGTCTAGTTTTGGCGACAGATGCAGGATATGGCTTTGTTACTAAGATCAGCAGTCTTCAAACAAAAAATAAATCAGGTAAAGCGGCTCTGAAGGTACCAGAAAATGGAAAAGCACTCTCTCCACAACCAGTAATTACAGTTGATGACAATATAGCGGCAATAAGCAGTGAAGGCAGAATGTTAGTGTTCCCTGTTAGTGACTTGCCTGAACTGGCAAGAGGCAAGGGGAATAAGATTATTAATATTCCAAAGAAAAGTTACCAAGCTGGAGAAGAGAAGCTTCAAGCAATAGCAGTTTTGGGGGAGGGAAGGGAGTTAAAACTTATAAGTGGAAAACGGCATTTCACTATTAAAACTAAGGATTTAGAAAACTTCAAAGGCTCTAGAGGGCTTAGAGGTAATTTTTTACCCAAAGGATTCCGTAAAGTTGATTCAACTGAAGTGGTGTCAAAATCAAGTAAAGAAAATAAAACTGAAGAGGAATAACTTTAGATTGTGAAGAAAAAATTTCCATACCCCGGCAATCCAGTCAAAGTAGTTGCAGAGATGTGTGATATGAATGGTCATATGAATGTTGCCGATTATGCGCGTATCTTTGACGATGGATCTGTGGAGCTTTATAACGATATGGGCTTTGGAAAAAAATATTTTGAGGAAGGATTTTCTTGTTTTACCTTAGAAATGAATATTCAGTATTTAAATGAATTGATTGAAGGACAAGTGGCCTTTCCTTATTACAGGTTAATTGACGTAAGTCCAAAGCTAATACATTACGGTGGTATTTTATTAACAGATGAGGGCATACTTTCTGCTACCAATGAGCAAATGCTAGCTCATATAGATATGTCAAAAAGGAGGTCGTCTGAAATGCCTGAAGGAATGTATAACAACCTTCAAGACATGCTTGAAGAGCACAACAAGTCAGGTGATGTAGATTTTGATCTTAGACTGAAGATCAAAAAGTAAGAAGCTAGATACTGGCTAGTTTTCTCTGAATTTCTTCTGTTAAAAGTGGGACAACCTCTAAAGATTCAAGGTTTTCTTTTAATTGGTCTACCTTTGAAGCACCCAATATGACAGTGGAAACATTTGGGTTTAATAAACACCAAGCTATAGATATTTTTGAAAGACTGACTCCTAATTCATCAGCTATAGGTTTTAATTTTTTAACTTTTTCCATCCTAGCCTGACCTCTTTCAGAATCTATCATATGTTTTTTAAGCCATTCATAGCCTTTTAGTGTTGCCCTGGAACCTTCAGGTATTCCATCTAGGTACTTTCCAGTTAAGGTTCCTGAAGCTAGCGGAGACCAAATAGTTGTTCCCATTTGATACCTTTTAAAAATAGGATCATATTCAACTTCGAATCTTTTTCTATCTAAAAGATTATATTGAGGCTGCTCCATAGTAGGTGGAGTTAAATGATTTTTTTCCGCAAATTCATAAGCTTCAGTTATCTCCTCAGCTGTCCATTCTGAAGTCCCCCAGTACAACACCTTCCCTTGCGTAATTAGATTATGCATTGCCCAAACAGTTTCTCCGATAGGGGTATCTGGATCTGCTCTATGACAAAAATACAGGTCCAAATAGTCAACTTGTAATCTTTTCATCGCTTGATGGCACGCTTCAGTTACATGTTTTTTACTTAATCCTAATTGGGTAGGTTTAGGGTTAGATGTTGAACTGAAAAAAACCTTAGACGAAACACAATAACTATCTCTTGGTTCATTAATACTTTTAAGAGCCTGGCCCATAACTTCTTCAGATTTTCCTCGGTCATACCCTTCTGCATTATCAAAAAAATTAATTCCTGAGTCGAAGCAAACCTTGAACATGTCTTCCGCTAATTTTGTATTTACCTGAGTATTAAAGGTTACCCAGGATCCGAAAGAAAGCTCAGAAACTTTCAATCCAGATTTACCTAATGTTCTATATT
>UINC01001038.1_pt1 | contig 11800 bp, 10 predicted proteins | sample 5385821 | NCBI WGS metagenome assembly UINC01 (sample SAMEA4666929, study PRJEB26691) | marine metagenome | isolation source: Pacific Ocean | place: Pacific Ocean | collected 2011-10-13 | reverse complement strand
CTCGTTCAACGGGTGATCCGCTCGACGGGACACTGCGACTTCGACAAGGCCGAGATGATCTCGGCTTTCGACGCGCTGGTGAAATGGGAGGTGGGCGGGATCGTGCCGGCGGGTGACGAGGTGCTCGACCCGCTGGTCGTCGCCGATCCGAGGTACGGGTGCCAATTCACTCTGGTGACGCGGGGTGGGATTCCCCCGTGCTAGGCGGCTGAGGAGTCGCCGACCCGCCTGCGCATAGCGGGTCACTCTCGGCTGTTGATCACAGCCCGATCTCGGAGTGCATAAGTGTCCGATCAAGTCGACCGCCTCAACGCCGCCCTCCGAGGGCCGCTACGCCATCGAGCGTGAGCTCGGCGAGGGCGGTATTGCCATTGTCACGATGTTGCCCCCGGTGACCAGCAGTTCGTAATGCTGCGGCTCGGTGAGACCGAAGACGAACCCAGCGATTTCATCCTGGTGGAGAACTGGGCCGATGAGTTCATGGGGCGGTGGGGAACTGAAGCTCACCCAAAGTCGGGAAATCCTCTTGCTACTACAAGAAAAAGGCGGGACGCCCCACCACCGGAGCGCCCCGCCCACTACAGGAGCGTTGTTTCTTCAGCCATATAGCTTCTTGGTTGGATCTCCGCTAGAACGTCGCGATCGCATTAAACGGACTCGCCGTCCCATTCGGCACCTCCGTGATTTGCCAGGACACCATGAACTCCCAGCGCTGTCGGCTCGCGGCCTCGCGAGACACGTCTTCCAGGTAGCCATTGTCCACGAGCGGCAGCCCGATGATGACCTGCGTCAGGGTGTGCACCGGTCGGTTGATGCCCCGTACGCCGGACGGCTGAACGTCGTTCACGGCGTCGCTGACCAGGAGGGATACGCCCCGCTCCTTGAGCCAAGGAAGCACGGAAGCGTGTAGCCCTGCTCCTCCCTGTCCATAACGCCACGGGCCCAGCGCTTCACGCCTGGCCCAACGGCCGCCCCGAACGAGTAGCACGTCACCGGGGCTGACGGTGATGCCGGCAAAATCTTCCCAGTCTTCGAGGTCGGACACGTAGATGGGCGTGCTCGGCTCCAGATAGTCCAGGCCTCGCATCAGCGGAATGTCCACCAGAATACCCCGCGTGACGTAGCCGGGACCCATGTCATTGATGCCGAGGTCCCCGACGCACCCGTCGGCGGTCATGTTTTGCGGATAGCCGTTGAAGATGACCTGCTGGCCGTTCTGCTCCATAGCATAGTGGCAGAGCGCGTCCATGTGGGCGAGTTGGCCGTCATGCAGCGAGAAGCTCATCGCGTCGAGCGCGAAGCGCGGCTCGCCGGTGACCGGATCGACCGAGGTCATCCAGTGCTCGGTCGGCCCGAACGTCCCGCTGTCGATCGCGTCTTCTTCGGTCACGAAGTGTGCGAGCGTGACGGTGACGCCGTCCTCTACGAGACGCGTGGCAGCACGGGTTTTTTCCGGGGTGATCAAATTCAGCGTACCACGCTGGTCGTCCGGGCCCCACTTGCCCCAGTTCGACAGTTCGGTCTCCCACTTCTCGAGCGTCTCCAGCGTGACCAGGACCGACGGGTCCTGGGTGGATGGATGCACCTCGAACCTCTCCTGCGCACCCTGCGCTGCGGCGCGAGCCGAAGCCAATCCCACCGGGGACAAGGCCAGAGAACCCGCCACGAACACTGAAAATAAGAGCTTCATCTCAATCACCCCTTTGTTGTGAATCCAATTCCACTTTCCCGCTTACCGCCTGGGCGTCGCCATCGGGACCGGTGCGCTCATCAAGTTCGCCCGATCCGCACCCTGCATGGGCGTGAATTTCAGCGACCGTCCAAGGACATTGTCGGCCCCGTACCAGTTGCCGTCTTCGTCGATCGCAAAAGCGTGCAACTCGCCGAACTCGTCAGGACCCCTACCGTTGGCGTCCCAGGAGTAAAGCCGGTTTCCGTCGGTATCGAACTTCACGAGGCGGACCGGCTGATTGTCGGAGACCCAGACCTCCTGGTTGGCCGTGATGACGATGTGGTTCGGAAAGTTCAGGTTCGGCCAGGTCGCGAGGTGTTCTCCCATCTGGTCGAACACCTGAATGCGATCGTTGCTGCGGTCGGCCACGTAGACACGGTCTTGGTCGTCCGTCGCCACGGCATGCACCGCGTTGAACTGCCCTTCTTCCGAGCCACGGGTTCCCCACTCGAGCAGATAGTTCCCGTCACTGTCGAACTTCACGATCCGGGAGTTGGTCAGGCCGTCGGCCACCAGGATGCTGCCGTCCTGCGTGAAAGCGACGTCCTGGGGACGTCCGAAGTGCGCCTGATCGTCCCCGGCTTCATCCCACGTGCCCAGCGAAAACAGGAGCTCGCTGCCGTCGTTGGAGAAGACGTGGATCTGCTCGCGGCCGTCGTTGACCACCCATACACGGCGGTCGGGATCATACGGGCTGATCGCGACTTTGTGGGGACCGGCGGTGCCTTCGAACAGATAATCCCACTGGGTCCATGAGTCGATCAACTCTCCGTCGCCATCGACAATGAAGATGACGTTGCGCATCTCTCGGGCGCCTCTTGGACCGAGGGCGCTGAGCCCCTCCGCGGAGCCGTAGTAATACGTGAATCCTGCGGGAAGGGGATCCGGTACCGCCAACTCACCGCGCTGGATGATAAAAATGCGATCGCTCGACTCGACTGCCAGCCCAGGATGTGAGCCCCATACGAAGCCTGATTCGGCGAAGGGTTGCAGCCAGTCTTCGACCACATCGTAGGGATCGCCGCCGTGGTTGGGTCCGGCCGGATGCACGACCGGGGGAGTCCGGACTTGGCCCGCCAACGGAAATGAGGCCAAACCAGACGCCACCAGCACCAAACCGCCTAGTGAGACTCCCTTAATGGGCTTGCCCATGACCGTGTCCTCTCGAATTCGTGAAACCGACCCGTAAGAGTAGGTGGGAAAGGGTATATGAAACAGGGCGGGAATCAACCGTGGAGGATACAACCCCCGACCTTGCCTTGGGCTGTCTAGATTGTCCACCTTCCCACTTCATGAATGAGATCAAGAAGCTCCTCGTCGCCAATCGTAGCGAGATCGCGATCCGTGTCTTCCGCACGGGCCATGAACTGGGTATCCGCACGGTGGCGATGTACTCGCATAATGATCGGTACGCGCTCCACCGCTTCAAGGCGGACGAAGCCTATCTGATCGGCAACCCGGACGAACCGATCCGGGCGTACCTGAACATCGAGCGGATCGTCTCTCTGGCCCGCGAGAATCAGGTGGACGCCATCCACCCCGGCTACGGATTTCTGTCCGAGAACCCCGATTTCGCCCGTGCCTGTGAGCGCGAGGGGATCATCTTCGTCGGCCCCCAGGCGGAAGTGCTCGAACGCCTGGGCGACAAGACCTCGGCACGCAAACTCGCCGCGGATGCGGGGGTGCCGGTACTTGGGGGTAGCGAGGAAACGATCACCGATGTGGCCGAGGGGGAGCGACAGGCGGAGGAGGTGGGGTACCCCGTCATTCTCAAGGCCGCCAAGGGCGGAGGCGGTCGGGGGATGCGGGTGGTAGGAGATCGGAGAGAATTCCCGGACGCCTTCGAGGATGCTCGCCGGGAGTCGCTAGCGGCTTTTGGCAGTCCGGACGTCTTCATCGAGCGTTTCGTCCAGAAGGCGCGCCACATAGAAGTCCAACTCCTGGGCGACAAGCACGGCAACCTGGTCCATCTCTTCGAGCGCGACTGCTCCGTGCAGAGGCGGCACCAGAAAGTGGTGGAAATCGCTCCGGCGCTGGCGCTGGACGACAACGTGCGCCAGAGCCTGCTCGATGCGGCCCTGGCGATCGGCCGTGAAGTGGGCTATCAGAACGCGGGTACCGTGGAGTTTCTCGTCGATCAGGACGAGGGCAACTTCTACTTCATCGAGGTTAATCCCCGTATTCAGGTGGAGCACACGGTCACTGAGGAAGTGACCGGCGTCGACCTGGTCAAATCGCAGATTCTGGTTGCTCAGGGGGCGGCGCTCGACGACGAGGAGATCGGCTTGTCCTCCCAGGCCGACGTGCGGACTCAGGGTTTCGCCATCCAGTGCCGCGTGACCACGGAAGATCCCGGGAACGACTTCATGCCGGACTACGGACGTGTGTCACACTACCGCTCGGCGGCGGGGATGGGGGTACGGCTCGACGCGGGTAGTGCGTTTAGTGGTGCGGTCGTCAATCCGTATTACGACTCCCTGCTGGTGAAGGTGACGGCCCGAGGAACGCGCTTTGTCGACGCGGCCAGGCGGATGGAGCGGTGCCTGCAGGAGTTCCGCATTCGTGGTGTGAAGACGAACATCCCCTTCCTGATTCGGCTGGTGACGAACGAGGAGTTCCTGGAAGGTGGGTGCACCACGCAGTTCATCGATCAGACGCCCGCGCTCTTCAGGTTGCCCAAGCGGCGAGACCGTGCGACGCGAGTTTTGACGTATCTCGGGCACACGATCGTCAACGGCAATCCTTCGGTGAGGGATCACTCGCGTGCCGCGCGCCGTGAGCCTGCGCCAGTCCCGAGAGTGGATTACCAGAGTCCGATCCCGGACGGTTCGCGGCAGATCTTGCAGGAACTCGGGCCCGTCAAGTTCGGCGGCTGGATCTCTGACCAGCAGCGGCTACTCCTTACCGACACGACGTTCCGGGACGCCCATCAGTCGCTGCTGGCCACCCGCTTCCGTACGTACGACTTGCTCGGGGTAGCCGACGCGTACGCTCGGCGGGGTTCGGAGTTGTTCTCGATCGAGATGTGGGGAGGAGCCACGTTCGACGTTGCGATGCGGTTCTTGAAGGAGTGCCCCTGGCGGCGCCTGACCGACCTGAGGGAGCGCATTCCGAACATCCTCTTTCAGATGCTGCTTCGTGCTTCGAACGCGGTCGGGTACACGAACTATCCGGACAACCTCGTGCAGGGGTTCGTCGAAGAGGCGGCCGGCGCAGGCATCGATCTGTTTCGTGTGTTCGACGCCCTCAACTGGACGGACAACATGCGGGTGGCGATGGAGGCGGTGCTCAAGGCGGACGCGCTCTGTGAGGCTTCGATTTGTTACACGGGGGACATTCTCGATGAGGGTCGCACCAAGTATGACTTGAAATACTATGTGAAGCTGGCCAAGGAGTTGGAGGGGATGGGCGCACACATCCTCGCGATCAAGGACATGGCTGGGCTCTGCAAGCCTTACGCGGCCGCCAAGCTGGTGCGGACTCTCAAGGACGAGGTGGGGATTCCGATCCACTTCCACACACACGACACCTCGGGCGTGCAAGCCGCGGCGATCCTGAAAGGCGCGGAGGAAGGACTCGACATCGCGGACGCCGCCATGGCCCCGATGTCCGGCACGACGTCCCAACCGAATATGAACACGGTGGCTGAAGCGCTCCGCTTCACCCCCCGCGATCCGGGCCTGACGAGACAGGACCTGGACGATATCGCGGACTACTGGAGGGCTGCCCGCGAGTTCTACACACCGTTCGAGGGGCAAGTACTACCCGCGACCGCCGACCTGTACAGCCACGAGATGCCCGGCGGCCAGTACACCAACCTCTTCCAGCAGGCGCGTGCCCTGGGGCTGGCCGATCGATGGGCCGAAGTCTGCCGCGTGTACGCGGATGTGAACGAGCTCTTCGGTGACATCGTGAAGGTGACGCCCACCTCCAAAGCCGTGGGCGACATGGCGCTGTTCATGGTTGCAAATGAGCTCACGCTGGAGGATGTCCTCGATCCGAGTCGGGAGTTGGCGTTTCCTGCTTCCGTCGTCGATCTGATCGGAGGAGGCATGGGGCAGCCGCCGGGCGGTTTTCCCGCAGAGGTGAAGAAACGCGTGTTACGTGGTGGGCCGGGTCTGAGCACCCGCCCGGGTGACACGCTCGAGCCTGTGGACTTCGAGGAGGCCACCGCGACGGTACAGAAGATGTTGGGCCGGGAGCCCGCTCGCCGCGACGTGATCTCGTACCTGCTCTACCCCACGGTGTACCGCGACTTTGCGGACTTTCAGAGCAAGTACTCCGACACCTCGGTATTTCCCACGCCGGTCTTCTTCTACGGTCAGGAGGTTGGCGAGGAGATCGCCGTCGACATCGAACGCGGCAAGACGCTCATCGTGAACTTTCTTGCGATCAGTGAGCCCCGTCCAGACGGAAAACGTACCGTGTTCTTCGAGCTGAACGGACAGCCCCGGGACGTCTCAGTGGTGGATCGAACACTTGAGCCTGAGGCGCTGGCCGCGGTGAAGGCCGATCCGGACGATCCGAAGCAGATTGGATCGAGTATGCCCGGCATGGTCGTGGGCGTGGCCGTACGTGCGGGCGAGACCGTTGCACAGGGGGACAAGCTGCTGAGCTTGGAGGCCATGAAGATGGAGACCACCCTCTACGCGGAGACCGACGGGAAGGTGGCCGAGGTGTTCGTGTATCCGGGGAGCCAGGTGGCGCCCGGTGACTTGATGGTTCGTTTGGAGTAGAGTTCACGCATGAAGGACTGGAGACCCCAAACGTGGGCCGTGCGAGCCCAGGCCGAGGAATCGACGCACCACGAACACTCGGTGCCGATGTTCCTGACCTCGAGCTTCGTCTTCGAGGACAGCGAAGAGATGCGTGCGGCGTTCGCCGGCGAGATCGACCGGAACATCTATGCCCGGTTCACCAATCCGAACGTCGAGGAGCTTTCGGAGAAAGTCCGCCGCTTGGAGGGCGCCGAGGCGGGGCACTCCATGGCCACCGGCATGGCTGCCGTGTTCGCTACGTTTGGAGCACTGCTTTCCAGTGGGGATCACATCCTGGCATGCCGGTCGCTCTTCGGATCGACCCACACCATCCTCACCAAGATTCTGCCTCGGTTCGGGATCACACACACGTACGTCGATGCCGCGGACCCCGATTCGTGGCCCGGCGAGATCCGAGAGAACACGCGCATGATCTTCGTGGAAACGCCCACGAATCCGGCGGTGGACCTGGTGGATCTCAAGTGGCTCGGGAAGTTGGCTGCGGAGAAGGGCGTCATCCTGGTCGTGGACAACTGCTTCGCCACACCGATCCTGCAGCGACCTATTGAGTTCGGTGCACACCTCTCCCTCCACTCCGCCACCAAGTACATCGATGGACAGGGCCGTGTGATGGGCGGTGTGGTGGTGGGCGGAAAGGATCTGGTGCAGGAGATCTACGACTTTGCGCGCGCCACCGGCCCTTCGCTGTCGCCGTTCAACGCGTGGGTGCTCTCCAAGAGCGTGGAGACGCTCGAGGTTCGGATGGAAAAACATTCGGAAAACGCGTTGGTGGCGGCGCGGTGGTTGGAGGGGCGGACGGGCGTCGCCTCGGTGCGTTATCCGTTCCTTCCTTCCCATCCCCAGTACAAGATCGCAAAGCGCCAGATGTCCGGCGGCGGCGGCGTGCTCGCGTTCGTCGTCGAGGGCGGGCTCGAGCAGGGCAAGCGTTTCATGGATTCCGTGAAGTTGTGCTCGCTCACTGCGAATCTCGGGGACACGCGCACCATCGTCAGCCATCCAGCGTCGACGACCCACGCCAAGCTTACCGAAGAGGAGCGCCAGGCGGTGGGTATCACGCCGGGGTTGATCCGCATCTCGGTAGGCCTAGAAGACCTCCGGGACGTGATCGCTGATGTGGAACAGGCGTTGGAGGCTTCGACTACCTAGGCCCCTTACTACCGGGTCTCAGGTTTTACCTGAGTTGGAACCGGTTGTCCGGGTCGGTCCGGATGATCAGGTACTCGATATCGGTCTCCAGCTCGCTGAACCAATGAGCGGTGTGGCCGGGGATGATGATGACGTCTCCCTTGGTGACTCGACGCGAGACGCCCCCTTCGATACCCCGGCCCGGCGTGAGGTCGTTGGAGTCGGTCAGGGTGCCGCCCGTGACCAGGGTCGCCACCCCTTCCACCATGTAATAGATCTCAGTGGTGTTCACCTCGTGGAGGTTGGCACCACCCAAAAATTCCTTCGGACGGAACACGCCCCAGACCCCGACCTGGTAGTTGCCGGTAACGTTCACTATTCGAATCGGCCGGTCGCTGACGGCATCGCGCGGCAAATCGTTGATGAACTTCTGGATATCGGCCGAGGTCACGTCGGTCGCTTGCGGGAGTTCCTGCGCGGAGACCGGTCGAGCCGTGAGGATCACGAGCACCGCGAATACGGTTCTGAGGAAGACAACTCTGATCATCGACGGTTCCTCGGTTGGGAGGATAGGCAAAGCCAAGAAGAGGCCCCTTAACGGGCGGGATAACCTAAGCGAGCGGGACTCGACCGGCCAACGTCCAGGGTACCCTCGTCACCTCACGTGCCCTGCCCCCTCCACGACGAACCGCTGTGACGTCAACTCCTCCAGGCCCATTGGTCCGTACGCGTGCACCCGCGACGTGCTGATACCGATTTCGGCGCCCATACCGAGCTGAAACCCATCGTTGAAGCGCGTCGATGCGTTCACCAACGTGCACGACGACTGAACTCGTTGCGTAAACTCAGCGGCCGTCTCCGCGTTTTCGGTGACGATCGTGTCGGTATGATCGGAGCCGAACCGGCGGATGTGATCGATGGCCGCATCCATGTCGGGAACGACCTTCACTGCCACGATCATATCGAGGAACTCATGGCCCCAGTCGTCTGCGTTGGCGGCGACCACTGCCGGGTCGACGGCGCGTACTGCCTCGTCTCCGCGGACCTCGACGCCCACCTCATGGTAGCCGGCGACGAGATCGGGCAGGAACTTTGATGCGATCTCTTCATGGACGAGCACGGCCTCGGTGGCGTTGCAGGTGGCCGGCGCCGATGTCTTGCCCGTGACCGAGATCTCCAAGGCCTGCTTGAGATTCGCTTCGGGGTCGACGTACACGTGGCAGATCCCGTGGAAGTGCTGCACGGTAGGAATGGAGGAATTCTCGCTCACGTACCGGATGAGCGTTTCGCCACCGCGCGGGATGACCAGGTCGATACAGTCGTCGAACGTGAGCAACTCGGCGACGGCCTCACGCCCGGCGGCCCCCACGAGCACGAGCGCCTCCTCGGGTAGATCATGCTTGCGAAGTGTGGCGTGGATCACTTCGGCGAGTGCCTCGTTGCTCTCCTGCGCCTCTTTGCCGCCCTTGAGGATGCAGGCGTTGCCTGACTTGAAGCACAGGGAGAACGCGTCGATCGTCACGTTCGGTCGTGACTCGTAGATCATCATCACGACGCCGAGGGGACAGCGCACGCGTGTTACGCGGAGACCGTTCTCGAGTGTCTGGTCTCGGGTGACCTGCGCGACCGGGTCGTCGAGGTCCGCGACTTGCCGCAGCGCTTCGGCCATCTGCCCGAGACTCTCCGCCGAAATGCCGAGCCGCTTGAGCTTCGGAGTCGAGAGTCCGTCTTCCTCGGCACGGGTGATATCAGCAGCGTTGGCTCGCAGGATGTCCTTCTCTGCGGCGAGGAGCGCGCCCGCCAGATCACGCAGGTAGTCGTTTTTCGGCTCGGTCGTGAGTGTCGCCACGTGCTGTGCCGCGTCTCGTGCGGCTTCTGCAGCCCTCCGTACCTCAGTCATCCCCTTCTCCCGTTCGTCTAGTCGTCGTCATCGTCAGCGAAACGCTCCTCACTGTTGTTCTTCGAGTCGAGCAGGACCAGGTCCTCTCGATGGACGATTTCTTCGACGTATTTGTAGCCGAGCACCTCCAGGAATTCCTCACTCTGCCGTCCCTTCATGCGCTGAATCTCCGATGCCGGGTACGATACGAGGCCTACCGCGAACGCTTGCCCGCTCCCATCCAGCAGATCAACCCGTTCGCCGATCCCGAATTCTCCCTCGACCTCGACGATGCCGGCCGGCAAAAGGCTGGCCCCACGCTCGACAAGCGCACGCTTGGCACCGTCGTCCACCGAGATTGAACCGACGGAGCGCGTCCGGATGGCGATCCACCGCTTTCGCTCGGTAAGTCGCTTATCGGCCGGCACGAAAAGAGATCCGACGTCCTCGCCGCTCACGACGCGCGAAAGGAGTCCGGGCTCCTTGCCGGACGCGATCACGGTTGGGACGCCCCAGTCACTCGCCAACCGGGCCGCCCGAACCTTGGCCTTCATCCCCCCAACACCTGTTTCACTCTGGTCATCGGTGATGTGGTCGTCGATCTCGGAGCCGACTTCGATGGTGCTGATCACCTCGGCACCCTCCTTGGCCTCCAACTCATCGCGAAACCGAAGCACGCCGGCGACCGTGCTCAGGATCACGAGCAAATCCGCCGTGATCAAGCTCGTCACGAGCGCCGCGAGATGGTCGTTGTCGCCGATCTTCGCTTCGTCGTCCGCGAGCGGGTCGTTCTCGTTGACGATCGGGAGGATGCCCCGCGACAGGAGCTCCTGCAACGTGTGCCTGGCACTCAAGAATCGGCGCCGGTCCTCGATGTCGTCCTGCATCATGAGGAGTTGCGCCACCACCGTGGCGCGTTCCTCGAACACGCTCGCGAACATCGTCATCAGTTGATACTGGCCCACCGCCGCCGCCGCTTGCCGCTCCACGACCGACACCGGGGGCCGGTCACTTCCCATCCCGAGGTACCCCGCCGCGACGGCGCCCGAGACCACCAGCACGACCTCAAGGCCCTTGTCACGCAGCGTTGTAACGTCTTGGGCGATACGCTCGATGACGGGCGGATCGAGACGTCCAGCGGGCGCAATGATACCGCTCCCGACCTTGACCACCACCCGGCGGAGTTCGCCGAAGTCCCGGCCGGATCCCGACGTGGACGTCACGCAACGTCCCCGTCGTCGAACAGCAAGGCCGCCTTCTGGGCGGAAAGGACGAAGCCCTTGATCATGGCTGAGCTGAAGCCTTGATGCTCCATCTCATTGAGCCCAGCGATCGTGCAGCCACGGGGCGTCGTGACCCGGTCGATTTCCGACTCGGGGTGATGGTCGTCACGGAGGACGAGCGAGGCGGCGCCTCTTGCCGTCTGCGCGGCTAGCAACAGCGCGTCTTCGGGGTGGAATCCGATCTCGATACCGCCTTGTGAGGCTGCCCGAACGGAACGGAGAAAAAACGCGATACCGCATGCGCACAAGGCCGTGGCCCCGACCATCATCTCGTCTTCGATCCGGATGGTGAGTCCCACACCCTTGAACAGCGCCTCAGCCTCGTCGAGGGCGTCTGCTGAATCGGGATCGGCCGCGAGGCACGTCATCGATTCTCCGATTGATACGGCTGTGTTCGGCATGGCCCTGACAACCTGAGTCGGGGCCGGGATCATCTCCCGCAACTGAGCGACGGTAACGCTGGAGACCACCGAGATCACCTTGTGGCGGGCGGGATCGATATCGTCCCGGATCTCGTCGACTAGAGCCACGATCTGCTGCGGCTGGACCGCCAACAGAACAGTACTGGCCCCCTGGAGAGCAGCGGAGTTATCGCGCCCGACCGGGAATCCCTCCTCAGCTAGCGCGTCCAGGCTCGGCGGATGCAGCGAAGTGACGTGGATCTGATCGGGCTGCAGCGTTCCGCTGCGAACCAAACCCCGTGCAAGGGCTTGGCCCAGATTCCCGCCGCCGAGAATTGCCAGGCTAGCGGACGATGATACGGATGTTTTTTGTGCAGACATCGGAAACCTCTCATAAACAAAAAAACCGGCTCCTGGAATGGGGGCCGGCGAACGTCAGGTCTCGGGGGTCGAAGCTCGTTCTATCGGATCTCCCCACGCAAGACAGGACGCGCCCGCTCCCTAGGAAGTGGACGGTCGGTCGGCGGTCGGCGTCGCGGTCGTGCGTGCTGGTTCACGGTCGGTCCGGTCGAATGAGTCGAAAATAATGTGAAAATGGTCAA
>UINC01002070.1_pt1 | contig 11816 bp, 13 predicted proteins | sample 5385821 | NCBI WGS metagenome assembly UINC01 (sample SAMEA4666929, study PRJEB26691) | marine metagenome | isolation source: Pacific Ocean | place: Pacific Ocean | collected 2011-10-13 | reverse complement strand
CCACTCTTTGCTTTCTGTTTTGTCACCGATCCAGTTTTCAACCATCTCTGAATTTTCGTTATTCCTTCTTCACCCTCTAAACCAGGAATCTTTTCAAAGTAGAAAGCAGTCTTACCCTCAATCTTCTCTACCACCTCAATGTTTTTCTGAGAATCTTTACTCCACTTGCGAGATGGTGCTCTTACAATTCCCTCATCACCCTTTCCTTTTGCCTTGCCAAATAAATTAAAAGTACGCCAAGATCTCGTCGTGGTCTTTTCCCCAGTAACATAAGTTGACATTCTAAGACCAAACTCTTTCTTGTATTGTTTTTGCTGTAACGGTTCCATATCATCATACTGCATAGAAATTATTTTTGTTTTTTCTGCATCTTTCTCAGCACTACCACGTAGTAATATTGCATACTTTCTTAATTCTGCTGGTGATGCAGTAAATGGGTCTATAGATTCAGTTGCCTTTGCTTGAACACCACGAATAACTCTTACAGTCTTTGGTGTTAGTATTTTGAATTTTGGTTTCCATCGTATATCTTTTTTCTCACCCTCACCTACTTTTAATAGCTTTTTCTTTAGCTTTGGATCAACAACATGAAGATTCTGTGCTTTGGCACTTTTTTCCGTCTCCATCCAACTGATCCACGCTGTGTCTGGTTTGACTGATGGGTCTTTAACATTCTCAATGTCTATTGTAAAAGCATCTTTTGGAAAACCTTTCCCTGCATGTTTAACACGTATGCCTGGTGAAAATGTATAATCAATCGGTGCATCTTTAGCAGTAATACCAAACGAAGATGGGTCTATTTTATGAATGATAGATTCTGGTGCAGTCACAATAGGTGACTTTGAAACTATACTACGTTGTTCTGTTTTATACAATTCTATATTTTTCAGTTTGCCTACAATCTTGGACTGTACATGAAGTGGTAATGTTCCCACGATTTTCTCTAATAATGCGTCCTTTGTGTATGGGTCAGCAGTACGTAATGCAACATTAAACCTACCTCGTGCAGATGTTAAAGCAGAGTCACTAACAAGAGTAGGTTTAGATATTTTTGTACGTTGTGGTGTCTCATGACCATACTTTAACACACTGATCTGCTTACCTAATCTACGTAATTTTTCTTCGGTAGATGATGTAAACGTGGCTGTGTCTTGCAATGTTTCTGGACCAGCAGTACGTAATGTATCTTCAAACTCTATTTCCAGCTTGGTTAATTCTGGGGTACTAGGTTTTTCAGGCGGTAAATCGGGCTCAAAGTATTTTTTAAGAAAACCATATCTACCATCGGCAGGAGACGACATTATTTCATGCCAAGAAACATCACCCATATGCACTATGTTTGTTTCTCTGTGAACATCTGCAATATCGCCCTGAGCTTCTGCTATTTTTTGTGATAATTTGTTAAATTGTATAGATTCTGGTGTACCAGGAATTGGCTCTGTCACACCAAACTGCTTTAACCCTTTTTTTCTGAGTATGCTGTCCATATCAGTTACTACACCTGTTGGTGTCATTGCCCGTCGTATTGAACTTAACTTTGCAACGGCTTCATCTGTGTCACCACCAAGACTAATTCTCAAACCAGTCCATTCTTTTGGTCTAAGATTACGTATCTTTGCGTCTTCAAATTGTCTAAGCATGTCTGCAATCTTGGACTGACCAGTAGCCCATGCTGGACCTTGTTGAACTACACCAACAGGTCTTTTTGCAGGAAGTGCTTTACCTGTTGTTGTTCTACCAATAGCCAAAGCGTTTTCAATGTTTAATCCAGCTTTCTCTCCCAATGCCTCAATCATATCATGGGCTAGACCTGACACACCATATGCTTCTGGACTTTTAGCATCCTTACGCATTCCTAGAGCGGCTGTAGACTTTAGGTATTCACCACCTGTAATAGTTGGTTTATCAACTGCAACATCTGGTGGAAGTTTAGGATCTATTCTTGGGGGATGTATTTTATGCGTTGGAGAAAGTCTCAATTCATGATGAGCACCAACTTCGCGTATGGTGGTAATCATATTGGTATCTGATGGAAGCCATCCCTTAGGCATTGTAGGAGGATCAGTTGGGTCTATACCCATATCCCTAAACTTCTGCATGTTTTCATATATTCCCCTCAACCCTTTATCTGAGAGTGATATTTCATCAACCTCAGTACCATATGCTGTCTTTTTACCCCTATCAATACCTGTTTCAACATCAGAGACATACCGACCTATTCCCATTGGTGATCTCTGCACAGCACCTGGCATGTGGAATATATCAAGCTCCCCCATAGTTTGTGTCACAATATAATGCGGAGTATCTTTACCTTTGCCAATAATTGGCATTACTTTTTCAAACTCCTCAATTAATTGACGTTCAGATGCTTGTTTACCATAACGCAATCGCCACAAGAATTGCTTTGCCTTGAATTTTGGTAAACTCTCAAGTGTACCTACAGCCTTACCAGGTGCACGCATACCCCATTGAGCATGCATCCATCGTTCACTAGTTCCAGGCGATATAACCCTGTGTGTTATAGGGTCAACCTCAGCGGCTGTAGGCCTTGGTATAATTTGATAACCTGTCTTGTATTCACCGCCAGGCCCACGTAAATCTACACGTATCTGACCAAGATCCATCCTTGTTTTTCCAATGGAAACATCATGTTGTATTTCTGCGGCCATTGGTGGTGGTATTTTTATTCTTTGTATTGCCTCTACAAATCTTCTTGGGGAAGTCTCTACACCTTTTGCTATTTCATCAGCTCTTTGCTTTAATAGCATACGTCCAACATCTGTTTTCGGTATTGTTCTTGCAATTGGGCCTTTAACACCAGCAGAATAACGTATGCCCATTGCCGCAGCCTTTGCTGATATACTAACAGTCTTTTGAGCAGTACCAAGTCCAATCAAAAAGTATGGCAATTCACCATATGTTGTAGCCATGTAATACGGTTTATTCCGTTCCCACTTTAGTGACGATTGATGCATTTCATCGCTAACAATATCATAATATTCTGGTTGTTGCAGTACATGACCAGCAGTCATTATATTATGCCCAAATGTATCAGTGATAAGATTACGAGGATCAGCAAAACCATATTCCCATGGTTTGTATGCCTGATCCCCAATACCATACTCATGCTGTCCTATCAAAGGACCAAGAAACGGCATTATCGCTAGATCAATAGCACTCTCATGCATGGTACGTTTTTCTTCAGGAACCCCCTCCATGATGTCCTTGCCCATCTGTACCATCTGCTGTGTTGGAACAGTTAATCCATGTAGAACATTTCTAAGACCCTCAACATCAGTAAGACTTTCTGGTCCCCTCTTGTACGTCTCATCATCATGGGCGGGAATAACTTCACCCGTGAATAATGACGTAGACGCTGTAGGTAGTTCTTTCTCTTCTTGTACACCAGCAACAGCTGACACACCTGGTGCTATACCACGTCTACCAACTTTTTTTGCAGACTTTGTTACGGATGGTGTGGTTATCTTTGTAGATACAGTTTTTGCGGCAGTCGCAACAGTTTTTGCAACACCACCGATTATTCCAGCAGTACTTGTAGCGGCAACCGATTGTGTACTAAACTCACCCTCTGGCTCATCCTCCTTGTATCTTGGTCTTACACGATACTTGCTACGGTCTATATCTGTACCAGCAGATGTCCTCCCTGTTGTAGATTCTATACGAGACGTTGTGGCTGGTGTTGATTGTGGTACACTAGTAGTTGTCTTTCGTTTGTATTTGTTTGGTCTACTACGTGCCATTATCGTTTACTTCCTTTCTTTTTCTTTTTGGCCTTCTTTTTGACTTTCTTGGTTTTTTGTTTTGGTGGCTTGACTAGGGTAATTGGTTTTGGTCTTAGTGGCCTACTTTTAAAACCATAATATTTCTCTGCACTTCTAGCAAGATTCACTGTTGTACCACTTTTACCACCCCAAGCAGATGTTGCAAATGCTTGAGGTATTAATGATGGATGTGATTTACCCAAATCTCTCAATGGGTTATTGGAACTGCCAGGGACCACGGGAGTATACCTAGTGGGCTTTAACATAGGATTACGATTTGATATACCCCTGAACGACTTTGTGGCTTTCTGTATAGGATTTAATGATACGCCTTTCTTTGACTTTAAGTTACTTAGTTTGGAAAATGAGGCCTGCTGTGCACGTTGTAATGTTTCTTTCTGACGTTTCAACATACTATAGGTTGGGGATTGAGTAACTAATTCATTTTCACCCCTAACACCACTCTTACGTTTTCTTATCCTATACCGCAGATGTTCATTATTCATCTCCCTCGCTAATGTGCTAATATCAGAAGTAAGCCTAGTTTGTGCTGATTCCTCTGCAACTATATCATAATGTAGCTTTGCAGCCTCCAATTTGGTAGGCAGTTTAGTTGACTTGAACAGTGATGCATCCATTGGTGGGTCTGTACTTATAGAATATTTTATAGGTGAACCCACACGCGTAGATTTAAAGATACGCTTAGGTTTAGGTCTACCCACAAATGACATAACTAGACTTATGTCACGTCCTATTTGAAATTAAATTACTTATTAAAGCGTAGGTTTTTCCATTCCTGCAATTCTGAATACAGTATTGCCAGTTGCTGGTGAAGTACCTTTGATAGCCCAACGGCCATTCTTCATCTTTACAACTTTTGGGTTTTGGATTACAACCATTTTCTTTGCTTTAACGTCGTAAGCTTTCCATGTTGCCATGAAATTCGTGCACAAAACTACTATATGAACTTAATAATTTTAATTTTATCAACTATAAGGTAGGTTTTTTTCCACCAACAAAGCGAAACACTGCTATTCCTGTCTCTTCTGATTCACCTGTAACTGCATATCTTACTCCCATTTTGACCACTCTTGGGTTAAGAATTTTGACCTTTTTCTTTATTTTTAAATCATAACCATACCAGTCGGCCATGGTAAATGTATAAGCTACACGTATATAAAACTAAAACTACCCTCGAACCGTACAGATGTAATCCTGTATCAATGGCAACACATCATTCTTGTGTGGGTGTTCATCATATAATGCCAAATACTTTAATGGTAAATGATACTTGCGTTTTTGAAATATAACCTCAACAAAGGTCAAGTCTCTGTATGGGAATATCTTATACTGATCTACTGTACTTGCATGTATCTTTAATGCCTCATTCAAAATTCTTCTCAGATGAATATAGTGTGTCTTATGCCTGACTCTCTGCATACAGCATATACAAAAACTCTTATCAGTATGGACCCAGGCTTTACATTTCGGACAATAACCTTTCAGGTATGGGGTACCATCTGTTTTTGATCGCATACTTATGTGTACATGTCTGCATGTACGCTCGTTACTTGGTTTTGTTTCTTTTTGTTGCACGACAGATGTCAATTATTACATCCCGTCGCCGCCACCGCCAAACATACCACGCTTGGCCTCTTTGCCCTCGTGCTTATATCTGACCCGTGTTTCTGTTATTAGGTTCATTGTCTTTCCGTCAATTGAAGTTGTACTGATTAATGTATTTCGGTGTATTTTAGAAAACTTTTCCAATGTCTGTCTCCTTATTGGATTAACAACATCATACAGTATTTTGAAGTGCTCTAGCTGATAAACTACGTGTGGTAGGCTTTTATTCCCAAACAAAGTCCTATATAAGAAATCATCATGCTCTCGGGCCTCGGCAATTAACTGAATTGCACGATCAGTTGAGATTCCTTGTGGTGGACCTTCTTGATATGCCATAATATATCATGAAAACATTAGTATTTGAAATTAAATTCTAGCGTCTAAATATTGAGAATGCCATTGTTACTTTACTTAATGCTTCGCCCATTCCTTTTCCTGCGTCCTTTAGTGCGTCACCAAAGCCACAAACTGCGTCTATGCCCATATTATTTGGTAAACATACCACTATTTGAAATTAAATGTTAGGTGGGTCTCCACCATAATCCTGTTCATTCAGGTCTGGGCGTGTAGATGCTATCTGTTCATCGATTTTGTCCACAAATCTGACTGGTTTTGATAGTCTTTCATACTTATCATAACACCTTATACAGCATTGTCTGTCATTCCACCACTTTGGTCTTCCATCCTTTGTCTTGTAACAAGTTAAGCATATGAAACGTGTCATTGTGGTGGGGCATATAATCGGTGGAATAACTGATATACTGATATTCCTAATGATGCTAACAATAATGCACCGCCAACGGTTCTAGCTGTTTCAAATTCAGGTGACTGTAATGTGGGGTCTAATGCGTATGAATAAGCCGCAATCATAGTTACACCTAAAATTCCTACAAGCATTGGGTTTTCGGTACGTAGCCAAATGATTCCAATTAGGAGTGACCAAAATACGACAATTGACATGCCCTGGAATATATGGTCAAATGGCTGAAGCATTGTGCCTAATGGATTAGAAGTAAACTGTGTTTCGCCTAATTCCCAATCAGCACACTCTCGGCCGAATTCAATAAAACACTTCTGTTTTCTAGTACAACTATCGCCTACATCAAGATTAAATTCCTCAGCACATCTCTCGTCTGACACATAAGCAGTTGCGTCATTTATGGTTAAGGGCATGAATAGCATGAGAAGTACTAGCCCAGCGATGGATGATAGCAGTGTGCCCTTAACCATACTAGATAACAATACCTCGTTCTATTTGAAATTAAATTATATACGCTTAAAACCACTTGGTAATGATTCCCCATATGATTTGGCACCACCATGCTCACCACAAAGTTGTTTTTCCTTACTTAATGGGTTACTTAGAATACAACCACATTCCCTACACTTTACCCTCTCTTTCATTATGGTGAATGGCCTGCCAACGCAGCATAACCACCAACACCAGTAGCACCTACACCAAAGGCAGTTGACATGGGGTATTTACGTGCAATATTTTTAGCATATGATGATTTAGATAATTTTTTCTTTTTATTACCTTTCTTTTTTGACTGTTTTGTGCCTTTGCTGGCCCAACGTTGGGTTATCAGTTTCTTTTGTTCTTTATAATTTGGCCTCCACTTCTTTTTAGTGGTAGTCTTTTTAGTGGTAGTCTTTTTAATGGTAGTCTTTTTAGGGGCAGTCTTTTTAGGGGTAATCTTCAAGTCTTTTTGCCACCACATATGTGGCTTTGGTTTACGCTTGTCTTCCATTCCCTTTGTTTTTACATCAGCTCTCATCTTTGAGGTTGTTTTCCTTGGTCCTTTTGGTAACGAATGTTTGGTGCGTGTTGAACCTTTACCGCCGATAAGTGGTATTTTTTTACCACCGATAAGCGGTATTTTAGGGGTAACAAATTTAGGAATAGGGATGGCACCAAATCCAAATGGGTCTATTCTCATTGAAGCGGCTGCCTCTTTTAGTCCCCTCTTGGCTCCACCACGTATTGTTGTTGGGAAAGATACTCTTTCAACAAAGTCAACATGCTTTCCATATACTTTCGGAACTGTGCCTTTCTCTTCACCTATTGCCTTTGCGGCAACTCGTGATAATTTAACACCACGACTTACACCCCAAACAGCTCTTCCAAGACCAGCAGTTCCTATCCATATTCCTGCTTCTGCTACAAGCCCACCTACAAGTTGTGCTGGTGCAACTTTGGAAGCTTTTGACAATGCTGTATCAAATGGCAAATTTCCCTCTTTTGACAATCTTTCAAACTCTGGTCTATCAAATACAAATTGCACTGCCTGCTCCATTGCGGCATCTTGTACTTTCCAAACATGTGATTTACTTTCAGGTGGGTCTTTGTATACTGCCGATGTTACCTCATATCCATGCTTATCATATGTTGCTGATTTTATCAATTTCTCTTGGTAAGTTCTTGGGTCAACCATTCCTGCATAATCAGCACCCACATTAGCGACACCTGTGTAAAAGTCCTGGCCTATAGCAATAATACCACCAAGTGGGTTTGATGATGTTGGTGTGGCAGTGCGAGCCATGAGTGGGTTTGATGATGTTGGTGTGGTAACTTGTGTTCCTACAACTTGTGCATGTGCAGAAGGCAATGTGTATCCAGTACCTATTAATCCTGCAGCAGAGGCAGTAGTACCAGCAGAAGTGCCGACTGCTATTGGCACTACATTCGTGCGCCAATTCAATCTTTCTAATTCTGGGTTTACATCAATTTTACTCTTCTTTGGTCTACCACGCTTCACATGTCCAAAGCGCCTCTTGGCTCTTAGTAGGATTTGGGCATCACTTCCTGTTGCTCGGCGAATCTTTTGTTCTACTTTTACAGCTTCTGCTTTCTTGATGTCTGCTGGAGTCTGAACAGTTTTTTTGGATAGTGTTGGCTTCAATCTCGTATATCTACCAACACGAGCACTACTCGGTCCTGTGTTTGTACGTGTTATTTTTGGTACACGCCTTATGGTTTTTCTTACTACTGCTGATATAACCATTATCGCTTACCTTTCTTTCGTTCCTGAACAAAACCCCTACTGGTTTTGATTAATCTACCAGTATAACCTCGCTTTATCTTGGGGCTCTTTTTTATTTTATACGAATCATGCTGACCATAAAGAAGTGCACCTGAAATAGCAAAACCAGTACCAGCAACAATACCTTGTCTCTTTCGTGATACAGCTTTTATATTTCTCGTTCGAGGGATGCCCAATAATGGCGATTGTCCCAGGACAGGTTCACGAAAATCAACCCAACGGTCAGATTTTTTGGTTGCCATGTCTTTTTCCATAATAGCCACTTGTTTTTTGGCGAGACGTATTCTTTTCAAATCATTTCTCATCGTTAACTTTTTACGCTTAAACTTTTTACCCTGAATACCAATAGTAGATAAAATATCTTGGGTTGGTGTTCCCACCATGAATCTTCCATACCCATCATCTGGGTTCATCCAAGTATCACCCCGTTGCATGAATGCCCACTGCCTCTCAGGCGTTTCATAATAATCCGTGAACACTAGACTTCCTCGTGCCTTTCCCTCTTTACCACTAACTTTGATCATCCTTTTTGCTTTTGCCGCTTTTTCAATACGTGCAACTTGAGGATGTACTTGACGTGCTTTCTTCCATTTTGTATACGAAACATCACCTGAGTGAACAAGTTCTTTAATTTCTTTTAACGTCTTTTTATAACCAGACCCCCAATACATATGATCACGACGAGTTATTTCCCCTTTCTTGTTGAATATAGCATAACTCTCTGAGCCACCTGGTGGGGACCATGCGTTACCATCACCGCCTCCAGTTATATAATCATCGAGTGCCGCATCATCTGCTGCCGCTCTTCTTACATCTTCGCTATATGTCTTTGCTGTGGTCTTTACTGTTTTAAACCCCTTAGTTTGACCAAAGAGACCCTCAACTGGCACTGTAGTGCCTGCTTTGTATCTTATGGTATATGGTTCTGCAGCTGCACCCCTAATGTTTGAGAAAGACAAACCGAATTCTCCAAGACCATACCTACGGGAATGCGAAGCGTCATCTCTCGCTAATTCTTTTGCTTTCACTTGTGCTTCATAACGTTTCATACTGGATGCTGTGTTTTCAGGTATTAGTGGCTCAGTACTTCTAAGCTCACTACCTGTAAGACCACTACGCTTCGGTGATAACTTTCTTCGATATAACCCCAATTCGAAAGTTCCTGAATTGACGCTTCGCATGCCAGGGACTTGTTCATCAACAATATCTGTCACAAGTCTATACCTTACTTGTGGGTCTGGTAAAACAGTTGTTGCAATTCTTGCTGTATCTCTTTCTTGGGCCCTCTTCGCTTTGATATGGCTGTCTTGCGTGGCTCTGACGAATTTCTTTTTTGTTGTATCTTTAATAACTCTGACGAATTTCTTTTTTGTTATACCCTTAGTAGTTATTTTTGTTCTATCTTTACGTTTTACAGATGGTCCTCGGGCTTTTCTTAGAATTTTTCCCGCTGCTCTAGATACTGCTGATATAACCATTATCGTCTACCAACTTTTCTCTTCGGGGCTTCTACATCATCAATATACGGAACTAATGTTGACCAATCCCGAGTTGCTAAAACTGCTGCACCACCACCGCCTAAACCTAAGTAAAGTAATTGATCATTTGTGGGTCTTTTCCATTGTATTTCTGTTCTTTTAATGCTTTTATTTGGCTGACTTTGCATACGAAGTAATGTTGTTTTTCCATCATCTCTGACAACACCCCAGGCTTTACGTCTAGTACCAAGAGCTATGAAAAACCCACTCTTTGTACCCTCAAATGATGTTAATGCTGTATTTCCGACAAGCCTACGCTCAGAAGCAGTTCTCTTCAAATCACCAAAACGTTTCTTTATTCCAGATTTTGTTCGTGTTACTGGTAGGAATTTCACTGTGTCTCTCAACTGAAGTGACATTGGTTTGCTATGTTTACCTTTTACACCTTTACCAAAAACATAAGGTTTTGTCTTAGCAGCAGTACCCACATATTCAGCAGTTTGGAAAAAAATCCCTGTGTCGACAGTTTTGAAATTAAGTTTTGATCTTGCACGGTGTCCTTCTAATATCCTGTGTTGCTTCTGTGTCTGTTCAACTACTCGTCGTCGATCACGCAGCAGAAGCTTTTTTGCCTTTTCAAGTTTCTTATATTTCAAATAACTTTTTGTGTCAAAAGATTTCTTAGTAATATCATCTTGGTGCCGTGCATAATCTATTGGATCACTAAAGACCATACGAAAAGATCTTTCTTTTGCTCTTACTGCTTCGGCTTGTGCTTTTGTCGCTTTTGATTCTGCAAGTTTTACTTTTGCTTCTGCAACTTTTGCTTTCGCTGATGCTGTTTTTGCAAGAAACTTTGCCTTTTTTTGCCTTTTCCACCTTTTAAGTTGTGCTTTATCCAAAGAGCGAGTCCGCTTACTCTTATCGGCTTTTTTTGCAAGAAACTTTGCCTTTTTTTGCCTTTTCATTTTTGAATCATGGCTGACTAACCTCTTCATCGTCGATGCCTTTACAGCACCTTTAACAATTTTGGCAATAGCCATTATCGTTTACTTCCTTTCTTTTTCTTTGTCTTTGGTAAATCTGCACCTGTTAACGTTTTACCATGATAACGACTTAGCGCAACACCACCTATTCCTCCAAATACAACAGCACCTGATGCACCAATTGCCAAATCCTCACCCCTAGTCTTGTCATCTAAAGGTCGTCTCAAATACCAAGCACCTGGTCTTCGATAATTCTCCAAAAAGATTCTATCTATTCTTGCGCTATGTCGTCGTGCTTGTCGTATTTCTCGCGGGGTCAGTATTCTATTACCCAAAGGCGAGGGGGTAGTACCATATTTGTCTTGGATTTTATACCATATCTTGGCTTTGAGGCTATGAAATGGTAAATCAGCTTTTTTTGGCTTAAAACGACCAGTCTTATAGGCTTGTTCGGCTCTGATATTTTTCTTGTTAAGATACCCACTGACATGGTAAGTGGGATTGGTGGGTCTTTTATTACGTTTTTTTAATCCTCTTGATGCAGGCCCAACCTCGCCAAGCCATGCTCTTTCGTACTCTGGTGTTGCACGTTTATGCAAAAACGCCTGAGCTCGTTTTTCCTTGACGTATACGGGGTCCTTGCGGTATTTGGGGTCGACACCCCCAACGATTTTTGATTTTCGTTTCAGCCTCCTCTTTGACTTTGATGCTTTTACACGCTTTGTAAGTGCTTTAGCACCTTTAGCAATCTTGGCAATAACCATTATCGTTTACTTCCTTTCTTTTTTCTTCCTGGCGCCTTGTAATTTGCACCTCTTAATGTTTTACCATGATAACGTGGTAGAGCAACACCACCTATTCCTCCAAATACAACAGCACCTGATGCACCAATTGCCAAAT
>UINC01002069.1_pt1 | contig 11819 bp, 9 predicted proteins | sample 5385821 | NCBI WGS metagenome assembly UINC01 (sample SAMEA4666929, study PRJEB26691) | marine metagenome | isolation source: Pacific Ocean | place: Pacific Ocean | collected 2011-10-13 | reverse complement strand
CGGTGGCGCCCTTTTTCCGCTTGATCGTCGACCACTTGCTATGACCAGACATGGAATAAATTGAGCCGAGGCAACACGCCCCAGCGGGGTGAAAGCCATACCAAACCCGCACTGAGAATGGAATGAAAATCCCCCCGCTTGACCAAGCATCTGACCATAAAAAAAGCCCGGGGCATGCCCGGGCTTCGCGTGAAAGGATTGTCGTCCAGTTTAAAAGCTTAAATCGACCTTGTCGCTGAGGCCGAGTTTTTTCAGCGCGGCTTTCAACTCGTCGACCTCCTGCTTGGTGATACCGTCCTCGGGTGAAACTTTGAGTTGCAGTTTCACCTTGGCGTCCTTTACCAGGTCGAACTTGTCGAGGATGTCCTTTTGGAATGCGACCAACTGTTCGCCTGTCAGGTCGCCGGTCCAGCCAGTGCTGTCGAATGTGACGAGTTCCGGTTGGCGCGGGGTCTCGACGCGCACGCCATACTTCATTAGGCGTGCAAACTGAAGGCGGCTGTCGGTTGCGCCGTCGATCGGGTTGCCCTTGAGGTAGAGGCGCAGGAACGGTGCAAAGTTTTTTGGTCCCTTATAGTCTGCGCCTGCCATTTCGACGAGCGAAGTAAGGTTTGCCACCTTGTTGTTTTCCAAAAACAGGAAGTGTAGCCGTGTAAGGCCCTTGAGCGGGCTGAGATCGGCGATGTCGTTATTGCCGGCGGAGAGGGTGGTCAGGCCCTTGAGCCCGGCGACACCGTCGAGTTTGGCGACCTGGTTGTGATCAAGGTAGAGCGACCACAGCTTGGTGAGTTTGAGCGCTGGCGAGAAGTCGCTGATACGGTTATTTGACAGGTATAGCGAGCGCATATTGCTGAGGCCCTCGAGCGATTTGAGATCCTTAACGCGGTTGTTGGATAACTCGATGTATTGCAGCGCGGTCAACCCTGCGATCGGCGCAATGTTCTCGATCTTGTTCTTGGCGAGATTGAGATACTGGATGCGCTTTAAGTCCTTGATTGCACTGAAGTCGCTGATCTCGTTTCCGGCAAGGTCGAGCGACGCCAGCGCACGGCATTTCTCAAGGCCGCTCAGATCCTTGATGCCTGCGTTGGTAGCCTTGATCGTGGAGAGGTGAATCAGGTCGGCCTCGAGCAGCGGTTCCTTGTTGTAACGCTTGGCGAAGACAAACTTCCGCACGCCCTCCTCCAGTGCTTTGTCCTTGAAAACTGACTGCGGCTTGGGTTTGGGCGCTTCAGCCTTCTTCTCTTCCTTCTTTTCCTCTTTTTTATCCTCGGCTAACAGGGCTGGGACAACTGCCAAGCCAAGCATCAGGCCGACGACGGCGATTCCTCTGGTGAAAAATATTTTTTTCATGGGCTCGTTATGTGGGGACAGGGAACCCCAAACCGTCCTCAAGGCCAAGCGTTTTTTGTTGGCTTGAAAATCAACCGTGCAAAACAAAGGATTCCGTTTGATGGCCACCCTTTAAGAAAAATGGCGCGGGCAAGCGCATCCGCCGGTTTTATGGGAAGGCTCCAGCACGCCGACCGAGCAATTATTGTAGGCCTTTTGGCAACATATGCACATCCGCCAAGCCTCCCTTCGGACCACCGATATGCGGTAGCACTCGGTGGAAAAAACGTGAAAACGGGGTTGCAATCCGCCTTCATTTCGATAGTTTGCCCGTCCGCTTTTCCGGGAGCGGGTGTAGCTCAGTTGGTAGAGCATCACCTTGCCAAGGTGACTGTCGTGAGTTCGAGTCTCATCACCCGCTCCATTATTTTCCTTAGTAATTAGTCTTCTTCAATTTCTACTCTATAGTAAGCACTGTCTCTTAATTTTGCTTTTAGTTCCAAAGTCAATTCTTGTGGCCAATTATATTCGATTGGTGACTGCTCTGCTAACGGAACTTTTCGCCAATTCTTCAAGTCTATTGATTCCTTGATGATCAACTTTGGGACTTGAAAAAATGGCACATAATCTAATTTGTCAAAATTCAATAGATTTGTTTTGAGATCAAAAACTCCTTTTATCTTTTTTACGTTCCCTAACACTTTAGATTCAATTTCATATTTGTCTGATTGATGAAACTCTAATTCAAATTTCTTTGCAAAAGCTACCGGGGTATATATTTCATATTTCCCTGTAGTTTCATTAAAAGACTCTAGGTTTCCTTCGCTGTTTACCGACCAAGTTCTAAGTCCAATTCCTCCATATTTTGCTGTGTACTGATCCAGGATATCTTTTGCAGAGTTACCAATTACTTCATAGTTCCCCATAAACATCATGTCAGTTTGGAGCCATTCCATAACTCCCTTTTCTCCAAACCAGATTTCGTAAGGTGTATCTGGCGCCCCCATCCACGGTTGAGGGAATTTTTTAATGGATTCATACCTTGTTTTTTCCCACCTAAATGGCTCATGAAAATTAACAGATATTTTAATTTTTCCATTTTCTATTAAAATATCGACTATCTCAGGCTTTGAGTCTTCTTCACTGGGGCCTCCAATAAGCGGCAAGCTTTGTAGTGCGAAAATTGCTCCAATTAGCGTCAGAATTTTTTTTATTATCCTGCTTTTACGTTTCATTTTCCTTCAGTTTTAATTATTCCCCGGTCTTGGCTTCGCGTATGCAGAGGAGGTTGCTCGCGCGATAGCTGTATACCATTTGTATGCCAGTTGAAAAGAATATCAGCTACTTAGCTATTCTGCAGATTATGAAAAACATATCCCGTCACTTACTCAAAACCGTCCTACTGCTTGGGCCTGGCCTGGCCTCTGCCGGTTTGGCCAAGCAACCCAATATTATTCTCATCCTAACTGACGACCAGGGATGGAACAACACCGAGGTGCCGATGATCCCGTCGCGCGCTGACACGCGTTCCGACTTTTACCTCACGCCAAGCTTCAAGCGGCTCGCCGATGCAGGAATGACGTTCTCACAGGCTTACGCTCCTCACCCGGTCTGTTCGCCGTCACGCCACTCTATCCAGTTTGGCATGTCACCGGCCAAGCTCAAGAAAACTAGCAACCGCGCCGTCAACTATCCCGAGCCGTTCCAGACCAAAGCCATCCCGCAGGTGCTCAAGTCGATTGATCCCGCATATCGTGCGGCGCACTTCGGCAAATGGCACATGCACCGGCATCCGGCTCAGTTGGGCTACGACATCTCCGACGGTCGCACCGGCAACCATACTGGTCGTCAGTTTTCCACCGACCAGACCAGACACTGGCCACATGACGATCCTAAGCGCTCTGTATCTATCACCGACAACGCCGTGCAGTTCATCCGGCATCAGGCGTACTCGAATGCCCCGTTCTTCCTGCAGGTCTCTCACTATGCCATTCACCTGTCCGCAGAGGCGAAGCCGGCCACGCTGGCGCGGCACAAGGCACGGACACCGGGCAAAACTCACACCGCTTACTGGTACGCGGCGATGATCGACGACCTCGACCAGGCGATCGGACGCATCCTCGACGTGCTCAATGAACTGCAACTCACCGACAGCACCTACATTTTTCTCACTTCCGACAACGGCGGTACTGCGAGGCAGTATCCGCACTTCAACAAGCCGCTCCGCGCGGGTAAGGGTTCCTATTATGAGGGTGGTTTGCGCGTGCCGTTTTTCGTCGCTGGCCCCGGCGTCAAGCCGGGCTCGTACTCGGATGTACCGGTTGTCGGCTACGATTTGCTTTCGACCTTTGCTGAATTGGCCGGCTCAACCAAGTCGTTGCCGCGAGGCATTGAGGGCGGCTCCGTCAAGGCTGTACTGCTTAATGGCGGCAAGGGGGCCATTCAGCGGCCCCGGCCCGGGCTCCATTTTTATCGGCCGCTCGACTCTGTGCTGATTCGCGACGGCCACAAGCTCCGCCGCACACACCGTACTGGCGAAATTGAACTGTACGATCTCGCCGAGGATCTCTCTGAGACCACCAACCTCGCCACCACCAACCCCATCTTGGCCAAGCGCATGCAAACCGGGCTGGAGGACTGGATTCTCTCGATCGATGCCACCACGCCTTCCCCCCTTGACCGCCGCCCCACGCGCAATCCTCGTGCCGGGGTGAAGCGTTAAAGACAAAGTCCACACGGTCGCTTATATCAAATTAGCTTGTTGTATCAGTTGAGACTTGTATGAGTTAGACTAGTTCAACTGTCTTTTTTGCGGGTAATGAATTACTATTGAATGTTCAGTTCGTTGTTGAATCCTTGAAATAGAATCCAAAATGCTTTTTTTCAAATCCAAAACAAGTGGTTATCGGATCAGGTTTTTTGTCCTATTGCTGTTCCTTTCGATTGGTCATTCAGTCTGTAACGCCCACCATAACTTTGGTCTCCATTACGACTCGAGCAAGATAGTTACCATCACCGGAATCGTAAAAAGGTATGCATTCATCAATCCCCACATTGAAATTGAACTGGAGGTCAAACAAGGTGCAAATATCACGCAATGGAAAGTTGAAACCATCAATGCCCGTCTTGCTGCCACCTATGATTTACAGAAAGATTCATTTAAGGTGGGCGATCCGGTTGAAATCAAGGGTTGGCCAGCCAAGGATGGATCAAACACTCTCGGCGGGCACCAATTGGCCCTACCTGATGGGCAGGTTTTTGTGCTTCGCCGTTCACCGAATGAAAGTCCTGTTAAATTCAGATCTATTCACGGCTTTCTCGGGGAGAAAAGACAACCCACACCAAGGGAAACCATAACAAACAGGACAGATTCTCAAAACGACTTCTCTATCCGGGAAGCTGACCCTCTCACACCCGCCCAAAGGAACAGGTCCGGCAACGGTGGGCGTGGCTTAGGCAGGCAACGGGGGGGCGGCTTTATTCAAAGCTTTCCATTGACAGCCTCGCTGGATAAGGACGGTGACGGTCAGATATCTGAATCAGAAATTGAAGGTGCAGTCGCTGTCCTTGAGGGTCTGGATCAAAACCAAGACGGGAAATTAACCCGGGATGAACTACGTCCAAACTTGGACACAGCAGGGGGAAGAGAAGCAAGGCGTAGAAATATTCCGGAGCAAGCATTGCAACAGTCAGATGACAGTGACTCAGAAGATCCGCAGATCGAATTTGTTGAACAAATGGAGGAGGCAAGTTTTGCGATCTCCGCACTCAAGGAACTTCTTGAGGATGAACGTTCCACCACTGAATTACAACTGACCGAAATTGAAAATCTTCAGGCAGCTCTATTTAATTCAAAGGTACTGGTTCAGTTGATCAAAATATCTGAAGATGCTTTGGGATATCATAAGGGTGATGAACTCAAGGCGCGTCAAGGCATGAAGCAATCGCTTCTGAAAGTAATTGATATTACACTCAAGATTGAGGCTAACATCATTAATGGCAAACGAGAGGCTGCCTTTCAGGACTTAAAAGAATTACTGAAACTTCAGCGACAAAAGCACAAGATTTATCAGTAGGAGAAATGGATGGTGCACTCTCCCTTTCTGAAGGCTTTCCGCCGGGATCTGCCTGGGCAGTGGTTGCTACGAAACAAAAAGCTATTACGCGGAGCAAATCGGTCATAAGTATGTATTTCGGCAATAACCGTTCGCTTTTGCTAACGCAACGACACCATTGCGCCGGGTTTTAGAGCGTGTTTTGGCATGTCGGCCAGAGTGTGGAAGTTTCGCATTGTCGCGACCTTTTCGATGGTGTTTTTGCTCTCGTCGAACTTGCCGGTTTTTTTGTCTAGCACTCCGTCCGGATCGAGGCCGAGGTGTTTGACCATAAATGGATACATTGCCTGACGCTTTGATCCCTGATAGCCGTGTTCCTCCTTGTGGAAGTGAGAGTTTTCCACCTTAGCTTCAGCGCCATAGTATTTATAGATTGAGCTGATGAAAGGATACTCGACTTTCGGCGTGTTCTTCGTCCAATCGCCGCCCACAGATATAAGCTTGAGCGGGCGTGGCGTGGCCAACGCGGCGATCTCAGCGTTGTTCGTCTCTAGCTTCTTAGTCTTGTGGATCGGCATCCCGCTTTCACAATTGCAACCGCCGAAGAAGTTTGCCGACACCATCACAACTGGCACGCTCACCGTCACTCGATCATCGACGGCCGTCAGCAAAAAAGTCTGTGTCCCGCCACCGGAACAGCCTGTAACGCCGATACGTTTGGGATCTACCTGCGGAAGTGTCTCGAGAAAATCCAAAGCTCGGATGCTGCTCCATGTTTGCAGAGTGAGAGCCTGTGAATGGTTATGATTCCAGCCGAGATGCTTCGAGTCGCCAAAACCGATCATGTCGTACGAGAACACCACAGCTCCCATTCGTGCGAGCGTGGCGCACCGGTGTTGCTGGGAGGGCCTCTGCCGAGCGGCTGCGTCATGACGTAACAGATGATGTGAGTCAGCCTGTTCCTGTTTCTCATCCGGCCCCCGAAAGTGGCCGTGCGGACACAAAATACCGGGCCTTTTTCCCTTATGTCCAAGCGGGCGGTACATGTTGCCGTAAACAAAAAAACCGGGTCGGGCCTCAAATGCTACCGTCTCTACGGTGTAACCTTTGTACTGACGTTTGTTTTTGATGATAGGGTTGAGAGGTGTTCGCTTGGGCAGTGGGCTGAGCTTTGCCCCGACCAAAATCTGCTCTCGCACTGCTGCTGCACGCACTTTCCATTCAGCGCGGTTTGAATGCGTTGCAGCCAAGCGCTTGAGCTGTGCCACGGCGTCGGCCTCCGAGTGATAATTGCCTTGGCAGAGGGTCGGTTTGTCATTGGTTTGGGCTTGGCCAAGAGGAGCAAATGACACAGAAATGCAAAGGAAAAAGCAGAGTTGTTTCACGGGGCGAGACTCTCAGATCACTCCACCGATCGCAACCTCAATAAAGCCAAAACGGTCTCTTAGCCAAGGTGTAATGCTCTGCATTGCTTGAAACGAATCTTTGGGCTAAATAGGTGGCCAAGTGAACGGTTTTTCCCCAGCGATTCCGCATCGGCAGGCGCACTTTCCGCAACGATATGACCGGCGACAGTTTTTGCTAAAGGCAGGCGGCGGAATTGGCGGCTTGGCTTTGGCTGGGTTGTTACAGCAGGAGGTTCAGGCGGCTTGGCCAAGCGCGAACGATCCACTTGCTCCGCGGCAGCCGCACTTTGCCCCTCGGGCTAAGCGCGTCATCTGGCTTTTCATGCACGGTGGGCCGAGTCACATGGATTTGTTCGATCCCAAATCGGACTTGGCCAAGTACGCTGGCCAGCCGTTGCCGCACAGTTTTGGCGAAGTGATGACGCGCCGTAAGGTTGCGAAGAATCCGCTGCTTGGCCCGATCAAGCCGTTTCGCCCACGCGGCCAATCCGGTCTTGAGATCAGTGATTTTCTGCCGCACATCGCCGAGCATGCGGATGATATTTGCGTGCTTCGCAGTTGCCATGGTGACAGTGTCAACCATCCGCAGTCAGTGTACCAAATGAACACGGGCTCGATTCTCATGGGCAAACCAAGCCTCGGCGCCTGGGCGGCGTACGGGCTGGGTACAGAGAACCGCGATATGCCGGCGTTCGTCGTGTTGCCCGACCCGGGCGGCGGACTCAAGGGCGGCCCGCCGGCTTGGGGCAGCGGTTTTTTGCCTGGCAGCTGCCAGGGCACGACGCTGCGTTCCGGCGCAAAGCCAATTTTGAATCTCCAACCGCAGCCAGGAATCAGCGCCCGTGGTCAGCGCCGCATTCTCGACTTGATCAGCCACCTCAACCATCATCACCTGGCAGGGCGCGATTTTGACGACCGGCTCGCTGCTCGCGTCAACGCCTATGAGCTGGCATTTCGCATGCAATCGGCCGCGCCGGAGATCGTTGACATCTCGCGCGAAACAGAGGCGACTCGGCGGCTGTACGGCATCGGTCAAAAGGAAACAAACGAGTTTGGCACGCGCTGTTTGTTGGCCCGGCGAATGGTCGAAAAAGGCGTGCGCTTCGTGCAACTTTACTCCGGCGACACCGGAGGCTGGGACGCGCACAAAGATGTCCTGCAAAACCACAGCAAGTACTGCCGCCGAACCGATCTGCCGATTGCCGGCCTGCTGAAGGATCTCAAGTCGCACGGCCTGCTGGACGACACGCTGGTGATTTGGGGTGGCGAGTTCGGCCGCATGCCGATGAGCGAGCAGGGCACTGGCCGCGACCACAACCCGTGGGGCTACTCGGTGTGGCTGGCCGGCGCGGGTGTGCACGGTGGCATGGCCTACGGCTCGACCGATCCCATTGGATTACGTGCTGAGCAAAACAAGGTGCACGTGAACGATCTTCACGCGACGATCCTGCACCTGCTCGGTTTTAACCATGAGCAACTGACCGTCTTCCACAACGGCCGTGACGAACGCCTTACCGATGTCGGAGGCAGAGTCGTCACCGACATCTTCGCGTGATGTTTCCCCGCTGTGCAGGCCTGTTGTTGCTGAGTTTGTCACTTGGCCAGGCAGAGGAGCCGGCGGCCATCGTCGAGCAGCCGATCACTGACGCGGACCGTGAGCACTGGGCATGGCGCCCGCTGGGCCAAGCGGTAATTCCGCGAGTCGAGTCGGCCAGGCGCCCAGCAAACCCGATCGATCATTTCATTCTCGAAAAGCTGGAGCTCAAAAGTTTGTCTCTTGCACCTGAGGCTGATCGACGCACGCTGATTCGCCGGTTGTATTTCGATCTCCTCGGCCTGCTGCCAAGCGCCGAGGCCGTTGTGACGTTTCGGGCGGATACCCGGCCGGATGCCTACTGGCGGTTGGTTGAGTCGCTGCTCGCTTCGCCGGCTTATGGCGAACGCTGGGCGCAACATTGGCTGGATCTCGCACGTTTTGCCGAGACGGACGGTTTTGAACACGACAAGGTTCGCCCCAACGCATGGCGCTACCGCGACTGGCTGATCCAAGCGCTGAACGCTGACCAGCCTTACGACGAGTTTGTGCTGCACCAACTCGCCGGCGACGAGGTGACACCCGCTGCTGCCGTGGGCACCGGCTTCCTGCTTGCCGGGCAGGACATGCCGGACATCAACCTGGCAGCCGAACGCCGTCACATGGTGCTCAATGAAATGACTTCGACAGTAGGCTCAGTCTTCCTCGGCCTAAACGTCGGCTGTGCGCAATGCCACGAACACAAATCAGACCCGATCAGCCAGGCTGATTTTTATCGACTGCGTGCGTTCTTCGAGAGCGCTCTGCAATTCAAGGAACAGAAAATTACCCTTGCAACTGGCGAAATCAACGGCCGCGTGATGCGCGTCTCAAGTGATAAACCTTTATCAACTCGGTTTGCGGTGCGCGGCGATTTTCGGCGACTTGGCCAAGTGATGAAACCGGCAGTGCCACGGATTGCGCTCGGTCAGGCCGGGAATACCCCGGCGACCAGTCGCACAGGCTTGGCCAAGTGGATGTCCGGTTCGCGCAACCCGTTGTTTCTTCGATCAGCGGTGAATCGGCTCTGGCAGTTTCACTTTGGAGAACCACTGGCCGGGACGCCGAACGACATTGGCCGTGCTAGCGAGAAACCAAGCCACCCGGAGTTGCTCGACTGGCTGGCTGCGGAGTTGCCCGGGCGGGATTGGAGCCTGAAGTCGATGCACCGATTGTTGCTCACCTCGGCGACGTACCAGCAGGTGAGCCGGGGCGTGGGAAAAACATGGGACAGGCGCTTGGCGGCCGACCCGGACAACCGATTCTACTCGAGAATGAACCGGCGGCGGCTTGATGGCGAGTCGTTGCGTGACACTCTACTGGTAGTTGGCGGCTGGGCGACGCAGCGCACTGGCGGCCCCGGTGTGCGTCCGCCGTTGCCTCGAGAAGTAACCAGCACGCTGCTAAACAACCAATGGCCGGTCAGCACGAATAGGGAGGATCATCACCGGCGTAGCGTGTACCTCTTCGCCCGGCGTAACCTGCGCTACCCACTGTTCGACCTATTTGATCGCCCCGATGGCACAGCGTCGTGCGGACGTCGCAAGGAATCTACCACGGCGCCGCAGTCGCTGATCCTGCTAAACTCCAATTTCTCGCTGATGATGGCAAAGGCCCTAGCCGGCCGCTGCCGCTCTGTCTCAGCACCTGTCGACGAGTCCATCCGGCGAATGTACGACCTGTTGTTCCAGCGTGAGCCAAGCCGGGCGGAAGTCCGCCTGGCCAGGCAGTTCCTTTCGCAGCCAAGCGGTAGCGATGTTGAACCGCTCGCACAGCTTGGGCTCGCATTGATCAATCTCAACGAGTTCTTGTTCGTGGATTAGCGCGGGTTGATGTCATGGCCTGGAGCTGTTCGCTCGGGATTGGTAAATCAGCCCCGACCAGCATTGTCGTGGGGATGGTTTTTCCGTAGGGTTCCGTTTCCACACAAATGAAAGACTGGACTGTATTTTTTGTTTTTGCATTGGCTGGGCTGACGAGTTCCCAGGCCGCCGGGAAGCCCAACATCCTACTGATCATGGCCGATGATATGGGCTATGAAGCCTTGTCAGCGAACGGCAGTGAATCCTATAAATCACCGAACCTGGACAAGTTGGCCGCCCAGGGCATTCGTTTCACCAACTGTTTCGCCAATCCGATCTGCACCCCGTCGCGGGTGAAGATCATGACTGGGCTATACAACGTCCGTAACTACGTCAAGTTTGGCCTTCTTGATCGCGGACAAACCACCTTTGCCCATCAACTGAAGGCTGCTGGGTATACAACTTGCATTGCTGGTAAGTGGCAGTTGGGCATGCAGGCAGACTCACCGCAACACTTTGGTTTTGAGCAGTCCTGCCTCTGGCAGCATACGCGAAGCGGGCGATCCACTGAGAATGGTAAGAATATCGATCGACGTTTCGTAAATCCTCTGCTGGAGATCAACGGTAAGGAAAAGGACTACGTCAACGGCGAATACGGGCCACAGGTCTGCACTGACTTTGTCTGCGACTTCATCGACGAGAACAGGGAAAAGCCATTTCTGGTTTATTACCCAATGATACTCACACACTGCCCCTTCGATCCGACGCCAGATTCGACCGACTGGGATCCGAAGCGACTCGGTTCCACCACCTACAAAGGCGATCGCAACGACCCGCAGCGGCATTTTCGTGACATGGTCGCCTATGCCGACAAGGTTGTCGGACAAATTGTGGCGCAACTTGAGAAGTCCGGCGTTCGCGAAAATACGCTACTGATTTTCACGGGTGACAACGGCACCGACAAGCCGATTGTAACCTCGTGGAACGGCACGAAGGTGGTCGGACGCAAGGGCAGCATGACTGACGCAGGAACCCGCGTGCCGTTGATTGCCAGCTGGCCGGCCGGCATTAAGCAGCCTGGGCGTGTTGTTGATGATCTAGTCGAGTTCTCTGATCTGATGCCTACACTCTGCGAAGTCACGGGTGCCAACTTGCCATCTAACTATCCGGGCGACGGTTCCAGCATTGTTCCTGTACTTCAAGACAATGCGAGCGTTCGCAAGAAGGACTGGATTTATATCTGGTACTCGAGGTCAGGTCATCCGGACCTAGGTCAGGTCATGGTTCGCAACAAGCAGTATTCTCTCCTGGCTAAAGCAGACGGCAGCGATGCCAGTCTGACTCGCTATAAGGGGCCTTTTAATGGGGAGAAACTTAAGGACTCCATACTTTTGGAACCGGAGCAGGCCGTAAAACAACAGTTCGAGACCACGCTCGCGAGACTCGCGAAGACCCGCCTTTTAAGTGTCAGCAATGAGATTCGAATCAAGATGCGGAAGGCCAGCAAGAACAAGAAGTAAGCCGTGAATCCGGTTCCCTACCTTATCTTGTTTTGCATGGTCAAGGTGGCGTTTGGCCAGGCGCAAGGTGCCGAGTCAGGCAGCGATCAGTTTAGCGGGCCGGATTTTCAGGCATTGGTTCGCAAGGCCGA
>UINC01002068.1_pt1 | contig 11821 bp, 10 predicted proteins | sample 5385821 | NCBI WGS metagenome assembly UINC01 (sample SAMEA4666929, study PRJEB26691) | marine metagenome | isolation source: Pacific Ocean | place: Pacific Ocean | collected 2011-10-13 | reverse complement strand
CTCCTTTTTCCAATGCTTCATAGGCCAATCGAATACAGGGGAATTTATCCAAATCAGGTTTTTCAAAATGTAGAGCCCCCATTTTTTCCAAATCCAAACTTTCCCATTGTGCTGGAGAGTGATGAGGGTAGGTTATGGCATACTGAATTGGTATTTTCATATCCGGAACCCCCAATTGAGCTTTTACAGACCCATCAACAAATTCAACCATGGAATGAATAATTGATTCAGGATGCACAATAATATCAATCTGGCTGGATGTTACCCCAAAAAGCCAATAGGCTTCAATCACTTCCAATCCCTTATTCATCATGGTAGCTGAGTCAATGGTTATTTTATTTCCCATGTCCCAATTGGGATGCTGCAAGGCTTGTTCCAAAGTTATACTGCTAAAATTTTCTTTTGGTTTTGTGCGAAATGGACCACCAGATCCCGTGAGAATTAACCGTTTTATTTCACAATTATTTTCACCCTTGAGACATTGCCAAATTGCACTGTGTTCACTATCTACAGGAAATAAATTACAAGAATTTGTCTTTAATAAGTCATTAATAATTCCACCTGCCATAACCATTGATTCTTTATTGGATAGGGCAACATCAACACCACTTTTCACAGCTTCTATGGTAGGCTCCATTCCTGCAGCCCCCACCAATCCGTTCATCACCAATTCTACATCATTTCTTCCAGCTAATTCCAAAAGTGCTTTTCTTCCACAGGATATTGAAATATTGGTATTTTTCAAAATTGATTCCAATTCATCTTTCAATTCTTCTTGAACAATACAAACAGTATCCGGGTTATACTTTAATGCTTGCTCTGCTAATTGTTTTACATTTTGATTTGCAGTTAGGTATTTAATTTTATATTCACCGGGGAATGTGTCTATTACCTGAAGGGTTTGTACACCGATGGAGCCAGTGGATCCTAATATTCCTATAGATTTCATAAATTGATACTCATTAAAAGAAATGGGGAATAGTCAAATTCTGGAGTAAAAAAAGCAATTGCTCCGGGTTGTAAATATAGATCTCTAAATACTTTAATTTTGGTTGAAACCAATACAGTATTTCTTTCCCACTGTTGAGTGAAGAGTCTATTCCAACAAACATTTAAATTTAAACTTCCAATTTGTGCAGCCTCAGTAACTGAAAAGCTGAACCAGCGCACGCCTCCATTATCGCCAAATCGATATCTATGCATACCAACCTGGATCATATTAGTAGAAAATTTCAATAATTTCCAATTTGGAACATACCCAATTAAAACATGGTAATAAAGGGAAAGGTCATTTTCATAATTCCGAGGAGATAGAACACCTCCTAATAATAGGTTGTTAGTTGGCTGAATTTGTATACCACTCACCGGGTTTATACCATTTTCATCCTGTAATCCCCCCAGGTGAAGCATGGGTTTGGAACTGGGTGAAAGTTGAAATGGAATAATACTAGACTCCGCCGCAAAAGATGCATCAGAAACACAGAAAATAAATCGAAAGAAAATGCCTATGTAAAGGAATTTCATTAGTTCTTAAACCAATCCTCTATCGCTATTATTAATAAAATTTAAGATTTGGTTTACTTCAGGTATTTTGTCAAAATTATTCTTTAATTGAGATACTGCCTGACTCCGGTTCATATCTGATTGATAAATAAATTGATATGCCTTTTTAATTTGTTTTCTGGTATCGGGTAAAAAGTTGTTTCTCCGAAGCCCAATTGAATTTAAACCACTAAATTTTAAAGGTTCACCCATGGCTAAAATAAAGGGTGGAACATCCTGAACAACTCGATACCCACCACCAATAAATGAATAATCTCCAATTTTACAGAATTGATGCACCGGCGTCATTCCACCGATAGTTACATGAGTGCCAATTTCAACATGTCCGCCAAGTTGAACTCCATTAGCTAAAATACTATGATCTCCAATTACGCAATCATGGGCAATATGCACATATGCCATAAGGAGACAATGATTCCCCACTTCACTTTTACCCAAGTCTTTTGTACCACGGTTTAGAGTGCAGAATTCACGTATGGTAGTTGAATCTCCAATAATAAATTCGGACTTTTCTCCACCAAATTTTAAATCTTGTGGAATTTCACCAATTACAGCGCCATTAAAAATTTTACAATCTTTTCCAATGGTTGTATATGATTTAATATGAGCATGAGCATCAATCCATGTATTGTCACCAATAGTTACATTCTTTTCAATAATTGCAAATGGGCCAACATAAACATTTTCTCCAAGTTTTGCAGAGGGATCAATTATTGCGGCATTTGAAATAGTGTGGGTGATAGCTAGCTTCTCCTGTCAACCACTGAGGCCATCATTTCAGCTTCAGCAACAATTGTATCATTTACTTTTGCAGTACCACTGATCTTGCATGTCCCAAGCCTAAATTTATCTAAGGTAACCTCAAAATGCATCTGATCTCCAGGTATAACCGTTTTCTTAAATCGACTTTTATTGATTCCGGTAAAATACATCAATTTTGATTCAGGATTATCAATACTGTTTAAAACCAGAAATCCACCCGCCTGTGCCATAGCTTCTAAGATTAAAACTCCAGGGAAAATTGGCTGCCCGGGGAAATGCCCCTGGAAAAATGGTTCATTAATAGTTACATTTTTTATAGCATGAACTATTTTTCCTGGGTCAAGTGCTATTATTCTATCAATAAGTAAAAACGGATAGCGGTGGGGAAGAATTTTCATGAGCGACTCAATGTCGAACGTCATTTGTGGCCCTTCCTGCTGTTTTTTCCTCAGAGCTAATTTTTTGGAATAGGTTTTTTTGATTTTTTTGACCAGTTCAACATTGGTTGCATGTCCACTTCTGGCAGCAATGACATGCCCTCTAATTGGAATCCCTAAGAGTGCAAAATCGCCGATGAGATCTACAACCTTATGCCGAACAGGTTCATTAGTAAACCGGAGTTCTGTTCCATTTAATATACCATTATCTCCTATGAAAAAATCATCTTTCAAATTAAATAATTTCTTTAGATTCTTTACTTCTTTTTCTTCAAATTCTTTATCAACAAAAACAACTGCATTATCCATGCTGCCGCCTTTGATAAGTCCCAAATTATTTAATGTGATAATTTCAGAAAATAGGCAATAAGTCCGAGAAGGTGCAAATTGTTCTACAAAATCCTCTTCCAAAGAATACATGGCTGTATATTGAGTGCCTAAGGATTTTACCTTGTAATCTGTCATAAAAGTAACCCGAAATTTATCCGATGGAAGAATATGAATATCAACTTCTCTCTCGGGGTCAGTATAGGTGATTGTTTTATCAATTATCAATTCATCTCGAAGAGCATCCTGGGTTTTAATGCCAGCTTTAAGTAACACATCTACAAATGGAATAGCAGAACCATCCATTACTGGTGGTTCTTTTTCGGTTAGCTCAATGAGGATATTATCAATCTGAAGTCCAAAGATTGCTGATAAAATATGTTCAACAGTATGGATACGAAAATTATCCAGACCGATTGTTGTTCCTCTGGAAATATCAATTACATGATCAATGTCTGCCATAATCTCAGGGCAGTTTTCCAAATCCAGACGTTTGAATCGTATTCCAAAATTTTCAGGTGCCGGTTTAAAGGTTGCAGTTGAATCAACCCCAGTATGGAGACCCACACCGCTGATGCTGATGTCTTTTTTCAGGGTAGTCTGTCTGGATTGTTGTTTATTTGATATCAATAGAATTATCCTCTGTAATGGGGAGTATTTTTTCCAATTTACGAATTCGGTTTAAAATATCCGGAAGTTGATTTACAATTACATCTTGGCGAAGTCTATTTTTATGGTGTCTTGCTGGTACTCCGGAAACAAAAGACCCCGGATCAAGGGACTGAAATACTGCAGACTTGGCTGCCACGGTAGAACCCTCTCCAATTTTTAAATGACCAATGATTCCCACTTGCCCAGCTACGGCAACATTATTTTCCAAGATGGAACTTCCAGCGATACCAACTTGACCAGCAATTGCACAATTTTCCCCAATTTGTACATTGTGGGCAATGTGGATGAGATTATCCATCTTGGTACCCTCACCAATCACCGTATCTGATAATGTACCTCTATCAATACAGCAGTTCGGTCCGACCCAAACAGAGTCTTTTAATATAACACGTCCAATATGTGGTATTTTATGATATGTGTTATTATCTTTCACTAATCCAAAGCCATCAGTACCAATAACAGATCCAGAATCAATTATGCATTGTTTTCCAATAATTACATCATGATAAATACTCACATTTGGATGAATAACAGTTCCGCTTTGAATGGTAGTATTTTTTCCAATAAAGGTTCCAGCGTAGATTTGCACACCATCACCAATGGAAACATTTTCTTCAATGACTACGTGGGGGCCAATATGTACGTTAGTCCCAATTTCTGCGGTTGGCGATACTACTGCACTAGAATGAATTGTTTCAATCGGGATATCTTGAGGATGAAACAAATGAACAACCTTTATAAAACTAATTGCGGGGTTATCTACATGAATGAGCGTTTTATCTTTTCGGTCCATTGAAAAATCTTTTCCAACCAGTACTGCATTCGCTTTTGATTGGTGAAAAAACTTTTCATATTTGTTGGCACCAATAAAGGATAAATGATCTGCATTGCTATCCTTCAAATCACAGACTCCTATAATTGGGAGGTCTGGATTTCCGTCAATTGTACCGTTAACCGTTTCTGCTATTTGAGAAATTGTAAACAATTTATTCGGTTACAGATCCGGTTGCTTTTGCAAGTTCATCCATTACATCTTCCGTAAGATTATGAGAATCCAAGGCATATAATAATGCCCCTGACATAGCATCTAAAATAAAATCATACCCTCTTTCGCTACCTACTTTTTGAATGGCAGCATCAATTTTTGCCAATACAGGTTTGAGCAATTCATTTTGAATACGGTATATTTCTCCTTCGGGACCAAATTTATCTAATTGAAATTTCTGAACAGATTTTTCCTTGTTGGCTATTTCATTTTCTTTTTCATTTCGACGAGTATCACTCATGAGAAGACGTTGTCTGTCATAATCCTGTTTGAGACTATCCAAACCGAAAACAAGTTCATTAAACTCAGACTCTAATCGTCTTTGTTCCTTTTCTAAATCAGCCTGCACCTGTCGAACTTCATCAAAATTGTTCATAATTTCGTTTGAGTCCACATATCCAATTTTAACATCGGCTAAAGCAAAACTTGCCAATGCTAAAGTGAGGATGGTATATTTTGTTATTTTCATTTTGTTATTATTCTCCTTATTAATAGTAATTATATTTAAAATGGCATTCCAAAAATCAAATGGTATTCCCAACCGTGAGGCTCTGATTTCCCCAAATTCATATAAGCGTCGTACTCCGTTGCATCAAAACCATAACCGATGTCGTAACCCAGCATTCCCAGCATGGGGATGAACACTCGGATACCAACTCCAGCGGATCGCTTAAGATCAAATGGATCCAGAACATCAAAACCTGACCATACATTACCCATGTCAAAAAAAGACAATGCGTAAATCGTGGGATTTTCTGATAGGGATAGTCGAAATTCCAGGGAATATTTTAGCATGACATCCCCACCACTTGTGCTGCCAAATGGACCAACGCGGTTTTCGGTGTAGCCTCGAAGCATTTCTCCATAGGGAATTCCCGTGCCACCCATGACAAATCGTGTACTTGGCGGTATAATGGATCGCTCTCCATCATCACCTTCAATTTTTTCTAACATCCCCATTTTAAAAATTTGGGAAATGGTAAATTTCTTATGAATGGGAGTAAACCAGCTAAAATCCAGCTCATGCTTGTGGTAATCCTGATTCCCTCCTAAAAATGAACCTGACAATGTACTGGTCCATATTGATCGTGATCCACTGGTGGGGAATTCAGGGTGATTTCGGCTATCACGGGTTATAACTTGTGTAAAAGAAACGCCAGAAGACGTGAAGGAATAAAAACCATCTTCTTCAGCAATACTAATATCATCTAGATTAAACCCTTGAGAAAAGTCAGCAGGATTATCTGCTATATATTTATTTTGCGACCCTCGAATCATCCATGAGCCCCGGAAGAAATAATCAGGCCATTTAAAGCGACGTCCCCAACGCAACGATCCGCCATGCTGATGAATATCAAATGGAAGATAATTTCCCTGCCCCTGCCCACGCTCAGTATAAAAATAGCTTCCGCCCACCAAGTTTGGGGTGTCAAACAACCATGGTTCTGTAAAGCTAATTGAAAAAGATTGGTAAGCTGCAGTGTTCTGAGACCCATAATTATTGGATGAATAATAAGAACTGGAATTTGTATTGGATCCTGCATTTAATCCCCTCTGGTAATTAATGGAGAGCGTTTGACCTCTGCCTCTAAAATTAGGAAATTCAAATCCACCACCTCCAGTAAACTTATAGACAGCGTTATAGCCCATTGAGAAATTTGCCTGTCCGGTGCTCTTTTCAAACACTTCCAACTGAATATCAATTTCATCTTCACTAACGGGGACTACATCTGGGATCACATTTTCAAAAAAGTTAAGCATAAAGATGTCACGATAACTATCCATAAGTTTTTTGCGGCTGAATAAATCTCCGGGATAGACACGAAGTTCCCTCCGGATTACATTTTCGTGAGTTTTCTCATTGCCTTTTATATGAATTTTTCTCACATGGACAATTTGATTTTCAACTACATCAAAATGAATATCCAATGAGTCTTCCCCCACTGGTGTGTAAATGGGGTTTACCTGAAAGTAGAAATATCCTGCATCAGTGTAAAGAGGGCTTACCCGTTCTGACAATGCCATTTGGAAATTGTCATGAATATAGACATCACCTTTTTCAAAGCCGAGACGGGCAGAAAGCTCATGATCTTTATGGATATAATTTCCTTCCCAGGATAGATTTCTAATTTTATACTGAGGTCCTTCATATACATTGAATACTATTGCATAGCCCTTACCATTTTCAGAAAGTTGAATATTTTCGTCAATTATGTAAAAATCCCGATAACCCTTATTTTTATAGAAAGTAGATAGTAGGTCTTTATCGCTTTGAAGTAGATCTTTTTTCCACGATCCTCTCCAGGGAGCATACCACTTTTTGGCCTTATTTTCTTTAAATATGCGCGCAAGTTTATTATCTGAGAAAACATCATTACCCTCAAAAATTATTTTTTGGATTTTTGTTTTTTTACCTTCATTGATGATGAATTTCAAATTTTGACTAAATTCTTTTTCACCGGGACTATAAACCGTATCGATACTAACGGAATGATAATTTTTCTCAGCATAGAGCGATTTAATTTTTTCCATTGCTTCAAAAACAACGTATTCAGAAAGAATTTGTCCGGTGGTGAGCTCAAGTTCTTCATTCAGGGTACGTTTTGATTTTTTCTTATTTCCCTCATATTCAACTTCACCAAGGGTAGGATTTTCTTCAACTACTATTCGCAGATAAATTCCTTCATCGGTTTCATCATCAACCAAAATTTGAATATTCCCAAAGCGATTGAGATTCCAGAGCCGTTTAATTGCCTGCTGTATTTCAGGACCTTTAATGCTCATCCCTTTATAAAGGCGAGCATTTCTCTGCACATCCTGTGCCGTTAGCCGCTGATTACCCTCTACGGCAATATCCATTATACGGATTTCCTCAATCTGTGAAAAAAGATTTGCAGAACAGCTTACAATTAGGATATAAATTAAAAATAACTTCAAAAAATTTACTTTATAATTAACAATTGATAATTACAGATCATCCATTATTTACCTTGAGTTGTTCCGATATTTTCCCATAGCGCCGTTCTCTATTTTGGTACTCAAAAATTGCTTCGGTGAGTTCTTTCTTTCCAAAGGCAGGCCATGATGTTTGGGTAACATGAATTTCTGTGTAAGCTATCTGCCATAATAGAAAATTACTAATTCGGAATTCTCCCCCGGTTCTGATTAGTAGGTCAGGGTCTGGAATATCCTTTGTGTAGAGCATTTGAGAGAAGAGAGTTTCATTTATCTGTTCACTGTCAATTTCTCCAGCTACAATCTTTTCTGATAAAAATTTTACTGCAGATAGAATTTCTTTGCGGCTACCATAGCTTAAGGCAAGGTTCAAATTTAATCCCGTATTATGTTTGGTTTTTTGAATGGCATCTAATAGTTCATTCTGAACACTTATATCTAACTCGTCTATATCCCCAATAACGGTAAAACGGACATTATTTCTCATCAGGTCTTTTACTTCCTGACGGAGAGAACTTACCAATAATTTCATTAAGGCACTAACTTCTGTAACAGGGCGATTCCAATTTTCAGACGAAAATGTATATAGCGTCAAAACATGTACATTCAATTCACCACAAATTTCTGTGATTTTACGTACGGTTCTAACGCCTTCTCTATGACCAGATATTCTCGGTAGTCCTTTGGCATTTGCCCAACGGCCATTTCCATCCATTATGATAGCAATATGCCGAGGTATATTATGGGTGTCGATTTCTATCTTTTGTTTCCTGTAAATTTAGGTTTGAATACAGCCCAATAAATTACCGGAATAATAAAGAAAAACCAACAACGGACTGTATTTTGGTAATTATTAAATATGCTGTTAAAATATGGGAAGTGAGGAATGTTCCGGTTGAAATTAAAAACTGGAGATTTTGGGATTTAGTTTTCTGCTAGCTCCACGATGTGATTTGCAATTTTCATATATTCAGCGGTGATAGGAGAATCCTTATAGTTTAGAACATAAGGGTTTCCGCTATCGGCAGATTGAGCTATTTCCGGGCTTAAGTAAATTTGTCCTAAGAGAGGAACCCCCAGGCGTCTACTTTCTTCTTCTCCTCCATTGCCTGGGAATATTCTGCTGGATTCATTACAATGGGGACAGAGGAAGTGGGTCATATTTTCAATAACACCCATTACAGGCGTGTTCACCTTGCCGAACATATCGGCCCCTTTTTTCACATCTAATAAAGCTAATTCCTGGGGAGTGGTTACCATTACCGCACCAGTGAGAGCTAATTTTTGTACCAAAGTAAGCTGAATGTCTCCAGTGCCAGGGGGGAGGTCTAAAATGAGATAGTCTAATTCACCCCATTCTACATCTTCAAAAAATTGCTGGGTCATACGGGAAACCATAGGACCCCGCCATACGGCAGGTGCATTATCGGAGTTGATAAATCCAAATGACATGAGACGCATATTAAATTTCTCAAGGGGAATAAGCTTCTTTTCAGCAGTCATTTCTGGCTGCCCATGTAAATCCACCAACAGGGGCAAACTAGGTCCGTAAATATCTAAGTCCAAAACACCTACTTTATAATTTTTGCTAAGAGCAGCAGCAATATTGATTGAAACGGTAGATTTACCGACACCGCCCTTTCCACTGGCAATGGCTATAATATGTCTTACTCCCGGAATGGATTGTTGATTTACAGGGTTTTGCTGCCCTGCTGATTGTACTGGTTGATTCGGCGGTTTTTGAATGATGATATTTACATTGCTTTCATTCAGGCTTAAGAACTTGTTTTTAATTTCAGATGTAAGCTGATTCAGCAAGTCTTCGTTTTCAGAATTAATCTGAAGAGAAATATCAATGGTATTCTCATTAAGGGAAATATTTTTAACCATTCCGAAAGATACAATATCCCGGTTAAAGCCCGGATATTTAATTTCTTTCAGTATAGTCTGAATTTCTTCCTGCGTCATTTGGTTTGTTTTTTCCATATTATAGACGAACTAACGGCTGTTAAACTTTCAAACAGCCGTTAGTTTTAATTCTGATTAAAAGTTGTAGTTATCCATCGTAATCTCTACCGAACCAATCGTAGTTGATCTTAATGAAATGCTTCCATTCTTCAGGAACGGCATCTTCTTCAAAAATTGCTTCAACCGGACATTCTGGTTCGCAGGCGCCGCAGTCAATACATTCTTCCGGATCAATATAGAGCATTTTATCTGTGGGATCGAATCCCGGTTCTTTTGCTTCAGCTCCTGCACCTTCTTTATCTTCAGGACCGTGAATGCAATCCACCGGACAAACTTCCACACAGGCGGTATCACAAGTTCCTACACATGGATCGGCAATAATATATGCCATGAATAAATCTCCCTTACTTAATTATGAAATAAATAGTTATTGAACTAGGGTTAAATTTACAGATCATTAAAAAATACGAGCAAATAATAATGTGCATCATTGCCATGTAATTTTAATTTAATTTTCCCATTCATGTCAGCATCAATAATTAAAAATAGAAATTTCGCATTTATGTGGTTTGGGCATTTAATTTCCCATGCTGGGGATGCAGTATTTATGATTGCCCTGCCCTGGCTCATGTTAGATATTACGGGATCTAAAAGTTTAACTTCTCTGGTTTCCATGAGCGCATATTTACCAGCGGTATTATTTGGTCTCTTTGCTGGTGTTGTGGTTGATCGGTATAACCGAAAATGGATTATGATTTATTCCGATATTCTCAGAGCCCTTCTGGTAGCGGTAATTCCCTTATCCCTTATTTATGGATTTATCTCACCCCTTTTAATTGGAGCCATCACTTTTTCATTATCCACATTTTCTGCATTTTTTTATCCTGCACGGGATAGTCTCATCCCTCATATTGTAACTGCTGAAGAACTCCCAGCAGCAAATTCTGCCATTTCTGTTTCAGGGCAGATGTCCCATCTATTAGGCCCATTATTTGCCGGGATAGGGATTTCAATTTTTGGACTCAGGCATTTATTTACTGCAGATGCCATAAGCTTTCTTTTCTCTATATTGTTGATTAGTCTAATCGTAGGTCCCGCTAGAAAACTAACAATTGAGAAGCATCCACCAAAATGGCAGGGAATAGTGGAGGGATTAACATATGTAAATTCTCATAAAGGGCTGAGAATCCTCCTGATCCTCACCTTTGTAAATAACATATTTATTATGGGACCTGCAATTATTGGATTACCGGTTTTTGTTAGAGAGGTACTAACCTCCGACTTTGGAGTTCTTGCTAAATTAGAAGTTGCGATGGCAGCCGGTATGATTGTGGGTTCATTTGTGTTTTGGAAGGCGGAGAAAAATATTAGCCCTATTTCTATTCTGTTATTCGGTATTGTAATGGACGGCATTACCTATACGTTATTATTTTTTGCAGACACTTCATTCATTGCAATTTTGGTTTTAATCATTCATGGAATTGGAATTCCCCTCATTACAGTATCACGAACAACAATTATCCAAGCTGTAGTTCCAGATGAGTTTAGAGGCAGGTTGTTCTCGATGATTTATATGGCGGTGATGGGGACTACTGCAATTTCGGTTGGGCTTACTGGATTTATTTTGGAATTTATTGGCGCAGATTCACTTTTTTTATTGATTGGCGTAGGTGCAGCATCAACCGTAATTATAGGATTTAACCCTGCCTTACGGGAAATGAACGTTAACAATAGATTTTTAGATAGAGGTTGAAAATAACCATGAATTAGATTGGTTCCCTCACTTGGACAAACGTAAACTTGAAACCTATCAACAGATCGTGATTGGGTGTTTTTATGTAAATTCGATGTATGTTGGGAATGGCTTTTTTAATTGTTATACCTTGTTTTAGTTATTTCAAAAGAGATTAAATCAGGAACCCTTATGTTTTTCCTGATAATCAGTATTTTTTTAAATTTTGTAAAATTGTAAGTCCTCAGGCCAACCCAACAATCACTGCATAAAAAACCTGCACATTAGTGCAATCCGTCTGTTTTAGCTAAATATATAATTAGGAATTAGACGATGAAAACTGATAAGGAAATGTTTATC
>UINC01002066.1_pt1 | contig 11825 bp, 7 predicted proteins | sample 5385821 | NCBI WGS metagenome assembly UINC01 (sample SAMEA4666929, study PRJEB26691) | marine metagenome | isolation source: Pacific Ocean | place: Pacific Ocean | collected 2011-10-13 | reverse complement strand
CTCTAGCATGTACGCTTGGCAGTTCGCTAGGGCGTTGTATACCGCCGATCGACACGGGTGGGCCCGCTTCGTGACGATGCAGAACCACTACAACCTCGTCTATCGTGAGGAAGAGCGCGAGATGCTGCCGTTGTGTCGGACGGAGGGCGTCGGTGTCATTCCTTGGAGTCCCCTGGCCCGCGGCTTCCTGGCTGGCACGCGGAAACGGCCCACTGAGGTGGGCGAGATGACCAACCGCGACAAGAGTGACGACTTCGCACGGCAGCTTTATTTCACAGAGAGCGACTTCGACATTGTCGACCGAGTCAAGGCGCTCGCTGGGCGCCGCGCGGTGACGCCGGCCCAGATCGCTCTCGCCTGGCTCGTAAGGCAGGAGGCTGTTACCGCACCGATCGTCGGTGTGTCGAAACTTGAACAGCTCGATCAACTCGTAGTCGCACTCGACATCGCGCTAGACGACGACGAGTGCAAGTTTCTCGAAGAGTGCTACGTTCCGCACCGAGTACTGGGGCATTCCTAGGGCAAGTAGCAGGTCGGACCGATATAGACCAGGCGCGTTCCGTGTTTCTGGTTCGACTTCTTTTCGACGCACAAGAAACCGAGCAGGCCCTCCATGACTCTTGAGAGGGCCTACTCGCGCCTTGCTCATCAGGGCCGCTGTTCGCCTAGATGCCAGATTCCTTCACTGTCTTGATGATGGCCGAAGCGACCTTGTAAGGGTCGGCGTTCGACGCGGGGCGACGATCCTCAAGACGTCCTTTCCAGCCGTTGTCTTTCGTTCCAACAGGAATCCGAATCGATGCACCGCGGTCAGACAGACCGTAGCTGAACGAGTCGAGTCGCTCGGTTTCATGGGCACCGGTCAGTCGCAGTTCGTTGTGAGCGCCGTAGACCTCGATATGCCGAGGAATTTGCTTCTTGAAGGCCTCGCAGATCTTGTTGAATGTTTCTTCCTCGCCGCAACTGCGCATCAACCCGTTGGAGAAATTAGCGTGCATGCCTGAGCCGTTCCAGTCGGTGTCTCCGAGAGGCTTCGGATGCAACTCGATCGCGTAGTCGTACTTCTCTCCAGTGCGTTCTAGGATATAGCGTGCGACCCAGGTCTCGTCACCGGCACGCTTGGCACCTTTACCGAAGACTTGAAACTCCCATTGGCCTGACGCCACTTCGGCATTGATGCCTTCGACGTTGATCCCGGCGGCTAGGCACGCGTCGAGGTGCTCGTCGACGCAGGGCCGACCGTAGGCGTTTTTTGCACCCACAGAACAGTAGTACGGTCCTTGGGGTCCTGGATAGCCCCCAGGAGGAAAGCCAGGGGGTAGGTCAGTGTTCGTGTCCCATAGAAAGTATTCCTGCTCGAATCCGAACCAGAAGTCGTCATCATCATCATCGATCGTAGCGCGACCGTTTGATGCGTGGGGAGTTCCGTCCGCGTTCAACACCTCGGTCATGACCAGGTAGCCGTCTTTGCGGTCCGGGTCCGGAAAAATCGCAACCGGCTTCAGTAAGCAGTCGGAGTCGTCGCCGGCCGCCTGTTCGGTCGAACTACCGTCGAACGACCACATAGGGCACTCTTCTAACGTGCCGCCAAAGTCTTTTTCGACACGCGTCTTCGAGCGAAGCTTCTGGGTTGGCGTGCAGCCGTCCAGCCAGATGTACTCCAATTTACTAGGCATTTTCATGTTCCTCCCTATACCTCTACAGTGGTGTTTGCTTGTCTCAGAAATCTCGTTGTGGAGTGCTTGCCGTCGGTTGTCTCAATGGGACCCGTCCGCCGTACTGATCACCTGCGAGAGATCTCGTCGTAGATCCTCCTCCATACTTAGTGAGAGCTTTTCCCCGTCGCGAGTTAAATGAAACACGTCAATCGCTCGGCTGCCTTCAGTTGATATCAATACGAGCTCAATATCGCAGCTGTATGCTGAAATTGCACGACTGATACGATAGAGCAGTCCCCACTGATTAGCGGCACTAACCTCAAGTACGGTGTAGCGGTCCGAGTAGTGGTGGTCGAAGTGGACTAGGCTCCGGACCCGCATCCGGTCGCGTTTCACGCGAGCCGCTTCTTCGCGTCCCTTCAACGTAGAGGCCAGGTCGGCGGTCCCTGTTGCCACGTCTTGCAATAGTCTGGTCAACTCAGATTGCCCGGTCTCGTTGAGGGCGAGGAAGCGGTCGGCATCTACGAACCGAAACAGATCGAGCACCACGTTCTGGTTGTTGCTCATGGCCTGTCCGCGGAGGATGTCCATGCCGAAATAGGACAGTACACCGCAGATATTCGAGAATATTCTTGGTCGGTCCTTTGTTACAACGCTGAGTTCCCAGACATCCTCGTGCTTTTTGAGCGTCGTCCTCAGTTCGTCTGACTCAAGGTCGCGTGATAAGAGTATGTGGTCATAGACCGTTCGCGGTTCGACGAGTCGCAGATAACGCTGAGGCAATCCTTCGAGGAACTCCGCAACCTGGTGTTCAGAAATCTCCGGCGGCCGATGCGCGCGCAGGCCTGACATGTTCGACCGGGCGGTGGCAATCACCTCGTCGCCGTATCCGAGCGTCAGGTGGTTGTAGGTGTCGACGTACAGACGCCACAGCAATTCTTCCTTCCATGGCGTCAACGTTTCAGGGCTTACCGCTTGCACGTCCGCTAGGGTTAGCAGACATAGCATCTTGAGCCGGTCTTCAGTTCCGACGAGACGGGCGAACTGTCGAGCGACTTCTGGGTCCTCACTATCTCGCCTGAAGGCGGCCACTGACATTTCCAGGTGGTGCCGGATCAAAAACTCGACGGTCCGGATCGCCTCAGGGGCGATGCGTAGACGTCGCAGCGGCGCGCTGACCATTCGTACGCTTTCTTCCGCGTGGTTCTTGTTTGTCCATTTACCCACGTCGTGAAACAACAGGGCGAACACTATCAGCTCTGGTTCATCCAGTTCTCCGAGGATATTCGAGAACCGTTGACGGGCTGTGGAGTCCGGCCCAGCCAACGTCGACAGGTTCCGGATCGTCAGGAGTGTGTGTTCGTCGACGGTGTATTTGTGGTAGAAGTCGCGAATTACTCGGCAGTAGATCTTGCGAAACTCCGGAAACATTCGTCCAAGCAACCCGTTCTCGTGCATCTCTGACAGCCGCTCGTACAAGCCAGGTTTCGGCGTCAGGAAGCGCAGGAATTGGTCTCGCTCGGTTGTTCCCGGGAAAAAGTCGTCTGGTGTGTAACGGTCACCGTGTCGTTCAATGAATGCGAGGGTTTCCGGAGACACCGGGCAGTCGCTGTCGATAGCCACCTGAAAAACACCGAGCCAGGTTTTCGGTTGAAGTGATGCCCTGACGGTGTCGACGAAACTGACGCCTTCGCCACTTCGGCGGAGATTGTCGCCGACCGGTTCCGGTCGGACGGAGGCCGATGGGTCGGCTTGACTCAGGGCTGAATCCAGGATTCTTCCGACAATGCGGGCGTGGTGAAAATAGACGCTCATTAGCGCCTCGACCTTGTTGCCTACCGCTACGCCGGGTGAGCCGAACCGTTCCGCCACCGCTTCCTGATGGTCGAAGCTGAGGCCGTTGAGGTTGCGTCCATTTTCTAGATGCACGATAGACCGGATTCGTAGAAAGAACTCCTCGGCCTCATCAAGTGCCTCATCGAGTCGGCCCGAAGCCGTTGGGACGCTGCGGGTGCCGTCTGGCTGGATCAGTGCGACCAACGATCGAATAGCAGCCACGTCCCGTAGAGCGCCAGGGGCTTCCTTGATGTCCGGTTCAAGCTGGTAGATTGTGGCATTGTATTGTCGGTGACGGTCAGACAGCAGACTCAAGAGTGCCGTGATGGTGGGTTGACGCCAGACCGATTGTGGACTGTGTACCAGGGTGTCGAAACGACGAAAGACCTCCTCATCTCCTGACAAGAAGCGGGAATCAACGAGGGACACCAGAAACTCCGGGTTATCCGTGTCGGCCTGCGTGAACTCTGAGAGTTGGCGCACCTGTTGTCCGACCTCGAACCCAAGGTCCCAGAGCGGATGAAGTAACGACTTCACGAACCGTTTCTCAGCCGTGTCAATTGAGCCGTCGAAGAGGACCAGTAGGTCGATATCAGAATGGAGACATAAATGTTGTCGTCCGTAGCCGCCGACCGCGATCAACGCAACCGGAGTGTCAGTCTGATCGGCGGCGTCGCCGTGCATTCGCGCTAATAGTTCATCGACAAGGCCAGTGAACGCAGCCGCCGCGCGGGCTCCTCCCCGTGCCAATCGGACCTCCTTGCGGTAGGCGTCCCGCGCGGCCTGGAGGGCTTGGTTGAGGGAGGGTTTCCCGGCCGATGTCGGTTGAGCTACGTGGTCCGTGGTCATGGCTCCGGGAAACTCTAAGACTCGCCGCTGGGGCGTCTAAGCTGAGCGCGGTGGGCGGATAGGTTTCGGCTACCTAGCACTGAACCGGTGAAGCCAACGCCCTGGACCTTCTCGTTCCCACCGAATGTCTTCGGCGCGTTGTCCAGTGGGATCAAATGGGTGCCACCACCGACCTCACAGCTAACAAACGCGGGTGCATCCGCCGACTGGGTACGCTGCAGCGGAGGGAGTTGGCGTGACCGAAGCCGGCGTCGGTGGCAAGGGACGTTTCGCCGTTCCACCTGCAACGTGTGTGTCTCCAGGCCGTTACCCGTCCGAATGAACGGGTCATCTTACCAGAGGTTCGGTAACATCAGGGACGACGGAACTCCGCGTCCGATGCCCATGCCGGAGGTAAGTTTTTGATGACCGTTGTTCGTCGGGGTTTGGCGTTTTGTAGCGAAGACTGAGAGCAGGCAAGTCGACCAGTTGGAATTTGTTGTCCAAACCATTGATCACTGAGTCTCGTTTCTGAGTATGAGAAGCGAGGAAACGCATGTCGCCGCCGGGCTCCCACCCACTGTGGTGCAAGGCGTCCCTGAGCGTCGGCTAAGGGCGGCGCCATGCTTGCTGACACGTTAGGGTCCGAACGCACTCAGCGATAATGTTACCGAGTGTCGGGAATTCGGAGGCCGTAGCGACGTGGCGGCGAGTTCCCATCGCAGCTCTTTTTCTGAAAGCGAGCGGAGTAAAAGTGCTTCGTTTCCAGTTCTCTAAAGGTTGAAACCTCGTTCGTCGTGAAGGGCGAGGTCCAGGCCGGTGCCCTCCTCCTCAGCGGTCACGCGGATGCCAATCATGCCGTCGACCACCTTCACAAGGACGAATGTCAATACACCGGAGTACACCACGGTGACAGCAATCCCCACCGCCTGCAGTCGAAGTTGGTTGCCGATGTCCAGGTTTTCCATCGAGCCGCCCAGCGCGTCGGAGGCGAACGCCCCGGTTAGGAGTACGCCCACGATGCCTCCGATGCCGTGGACGCCGAACACGTCTAGCGAGTCGTCATACCCGAACAGGCGTTTTAGTCGGTTCGCGCCCCAGTAGCACGTCGCGCCCGCGGTGAAGCCGATCACTATCGCGCCGACGGGGCCGACGGAGCCGGACGCCGGAGTGATCGCGGCCAGCCCTGCAATCGTGCCAGTGGCGATTCCCAGCACGCTCGGTTTGCCGTAATTGGACCACTCCCAGAGCATCCAGGTTAATCCGGCGATCGCGGCAGAGATGTGCGTCACGGCCATTGCCATACCCGCCGTTCCATCGGCCGCGCCGGCACTGCCCGCGTTGAAACCAAACCAGCCGACCCACAGCATCGAGGTGCCGACGACGGTGAGTACTAGGCTGTTAGGCGCCATTGAGGTAGTGGGATATCCGCTACGCTTGCCGAGCATAATGCAGAGTACTAGCGCCGCGATGCCGGCGCTGATGTGCACGACGATACCGCCTGCGAAATCGATCACCCCCATGTCCTGGAGGAAGCCACCACCCCAGACCCAGTGGGCCACGGGGGCGTAAACGATGGTCACCCAGAGTGCCATGAAGACCATCATGGCTGAAAATTTCATACGCTCCGCGAATGCCCCAACCATAAGCGCTGGCGTGATAATGGCGAACGTGAGCTGGAACATCTGGAAGACCGATTCGGGTATGGTGCCCGAGACGGTGCCCACCTCAATGTCCGCGAGAAAAAACTTACCGAAACCGATAAAGCCGTTCAGGCTTCCGCCGTCACCGAACACCAACCCATAGGCGTAAACTGTCCACAGGACGGTCACCATGCAGGTGATCGCGAAGCACTGCATCATCACCGACAACACATTCTTGGCGCGTACCAGTCCGGCATAGAAAAGCGACAGGCCGGGAATGGTCATGAAGAGAACGAGCGCGCTTGAGGTAAGCATCCAAGCGGTGTCTCCGGTGTTCAGTTCACCTTGAGCGGCCGCCAGGCGGGGCAGCCCGAGCACGAGGACTGTGGCTGCGAGTGGAACCACGGGCTTACGTCTGAGGGTTGTCATCGGTTTGGTTCCTCTGATTCCAGGCACTAGATTACGTTCACGTGGGCTTCTCACGTGTGCGCGGTGGACCTACAGCGCTTCGTCGCCGATCTCGCCGGTTCTGATCCGGACCGCTTGCATGACCTCGCTGACGAAGACTTTCCCGTCCCCTATCGATCCGGTGCGGGCTGCTTTAGTGATTGCATCGGTGGTTGCTTCGACCAGCTGGTCACTGACCACCGTCTCGACCTTCATCTTCGGGACGAAATCGACCGTGTATTCGGCTCCTCGGTAGATCTCCGTGTGGCCTTTCTGACGACCGAATCCCTTGACTTCGGTTACGGTGAGGCCCTGCACACCAGCTTTGGCTAGTTGATCCCGAACATCGTCGAGCACGTGGGGTTTTATGATAGCGCTGACTAATTTCATCTGACCCTCCTCGTCGCTGCCGGCAGGTGCCGTTCTGCCGGTTTACGGTTTCTCCAATGGCGTTCGACTGCGACCGGCCGTCTAAGCGAATTAGGATCGACGCGTTAGAGGGTCGCAAAGAGCGTGCCAGGACTTGTCGGCGGCGGTGGCAGTCGTTTGAGCCTGTGATCACGGGATAAATTCCGAGCTAGGGCAAGGCGAATCACGCATCGCGACCGACGACATTGTGGTACCGGGGAAGTAGATCCGACGTTCATGTGGATCGAACGGAGGCCAAGCACCTAATTCCGATAACGGCCAGTATCTATTTCGTACTTCTTGACCTTGTAACTGATGATTCGCTCGGTCGATTGCAGCAGCATCGCCGCCTTAACGCGGTTGCCGCGGGTCGTCTTGAGAGCGTCTTCGATTAGATCCTTCTCGTACGCTTCTACAGCTTCGGCGAATGAAAGGCTCATGACGGTGCCGGAAGTTTCGCCAGTTTGCAGCGAAGGTGGAAGGTCGTGAGCGTGAATGACGTTGCCGTCGCAGATAAGCACTGCTCGCTCGAGCGCGTTCTCGAGTTCGCGAACGTTGCCTGGCCAGTGGTATGACATCAACATGTCGATCGCTGGCGTCGAGATTCGCTTAACGGGTTTGCCATGTTCGACTGCGTAGCGTTCGAGAAAGTGATCAGCTAGAAGCAATACGTCGGTCTTCCGTTCCCTGAGCGGCGGGACGAAGATGGTGAAGACGTTTAGGCGATAGTGCAGGTCCTCGCGGAATGTACCAGCTGCCATTGCCCCCTCGACGTCTGAGTTGGTAGCGGCGAGCAGGCGAACATCGACTTTAACTGGCTGCGTGCCGCCAAGCCGCTCGAATTCTCGCTCCTGCAGGACTCGCAACAGCTTGATCTGCGTCGAGGCATTGAGGTCACCGATTTCGTCTAGGAACAACGTGCCACCGTCGGCTAATTCAAAGCGGCCTTTCTTGCGGTTCTGTGCGCCGGTGAAGGCGCCCTTCTCGTAGCCGAACAGTTCTGATTCGATGAGGGAGTCCGGCAGAGCCGCGCAGCTCACCTTGACGAACGGTTTTTTGGCTCGTCTTGAGTTGTAGTGGATCGCGTGGGCGATCAGTTCCTTCCCGGTGCCGGATTCCCCTCGCACAAGAACGGTCGTGTTGGCGCCGGCGACTTGGTTGACCTGGGCGTAGACCTCTCGCATAGGGCGGCTGGTACCCACGATGTTGGCGAAGTCGTAACGCTGTTTGAGTTCGTCTCGGAGGTGGACGTTCTCGTCAACGAGTCGCTGACGCTCGGCGTCGACCAGGTGACTAACCCGGATAGCCTGGGCGATCATCGAGGTTACGACGTCGAGAAATCGGACGTAGCCTTGGTAGTCGCGACCCTTCTCGAACGGCAAGTCAATGCTGATCGCGCCGACCGACTTTTTTTCTTTTCGGGGTTTGATCGGGGCGCAGATAAAACTGATATCGCGCTGCTCGAGGTTCTTGCGCCTCGCCCGGTTGAGAAACATCGGCTCCTTGCTGGCTCTGGGCACGATGACGGGTTTGCCACTTTCGACCACCCGTCCAGTAACCCCTTCGCCGACTTTGTAACGAGCTGACCGGCCTTCCGGCGTGAGTCCCTCGGCGGCTTCGACGTGCAACAATCCTGTATCTGGGTTTAGCAGTGTGATCGAACCGCATACGACACTGTCGCGCCGATCGAGCAGTTGCAAAACCCGTTGGAGGGCGGCCCGAAGGCTGGATCCACCGGCGAGCGCTTCGTTGACTTCACTCAACGTGGCGAGTCGGGCGGCGTCTTGCGACAGTGCGCGTTCTCTAGGCACGGGAATGTCGATTCCTCTCGGTAAAACGACGATCGTGCGTGGACAGTCGACTGGGTCCAGCTCGGGCCGCCCACTAGCTCACTACGGCAGTGGCATCGGCAGACGTGATTCTCCCATCAGGTAGTGGTCGATCCCGGCGGCTGCGCTTCGTCCCTCCGCGATCGCCCATACGATTAGGGATTGACCACGCTGCATGTCGCCGGCGGTGAAGACCCCGTTGATGCTCGTCATCCAATTCTTGTCACGCGAGACGTTTCCGCGGTTTGTGAGGTCGACTCCGAGTTGGTCGAGAAGGCCCTCGCGTTTTGGGCCGACGAACCCCATGGCGAGCAGTACCAAATCAGCCTGAAGTTCGAATTCGCTATTCGGCACAGGGGTGAACGAAGGGCGTCCGTTGCCTAAAGTCATTTCCACCTTGCTGGCGTGCAAGGTAGTCACCTGTCCGGACAGGTCGCCACTGAATCGTTCCGTGGAGACCGAATACACGCGTTCACCACCTTCTTCGTGGGCGCTCGTTACGCGGAAGATGTGAGGCCATTCGGGCCACGGATTCGTCTCTCCACGTCGTGCCGGCGGTTCCGGCAGCAGCTCGAGTTGATAGACCGACTGCGCGCCCTGTCGATGGACCGTGCCCAAGCAATCCGCACCGGTGTCGCCGCCGCCAATGATCACCACATGCTTGCCGTCGGCGCTGATGAACTCGTCGTCCCCGACTAGGTCGCCTTCGCACCGACGGTTTTGGAGAGTCAAGAAATCCATCGCGAAGTGGATGCCTTGGAGTTCTCGTCCCGGCACTTTGAGGTCGCGAGGGCACCCGGCGCCTCCTGCGAGCAAAATTGCGTCGAACTCGCGACGCACCGTCTCGGCCGGAATCGTTACTCCGACATCGGTGCTAGCCTGAAACGTTACGCCCTCCGCTTCGAGGATTTCAAGGCGGCGGTTCAGGAACCGCTTTTCCATCTTGAATTCCGGAATGCCGTATCTCAGCAACCCGCCGATGCGATTTGACCGTTCGAACACCGTAACTTCGTGTCCGGCGCGATTGAGTTGGTCGGCTGCGGCTAGTCCAGCCGGGCCAGATCCGATCACTGCGACTCGTTTCCCGGTTCTGGTGTTGGGTGGTTTTGGGCGAATCCAGCCTTCGTCGAACGCCCGCTCCACAATGGCGAGTTCTACGGACTTGATGGTCACTGGGTCTCGGTCGATTGCCAACACGCAGGACCCTTCGCACGGTGCCGGGCAGAGTCGGCCTGTCCACTCTGGAAAGTTGTTGGTCTTGTGGAGTCGGTCGATCGCAACCTGCCACTTGTCGCGGTAGACCAGGTCGTTCCAGTCTGGGATTAGGTTGCCCAGTGGGCATCCTTGGTGGCAGAACGGGATACCGCAGTCCATGCAACGGGCGCCCTGCGCCCGCAGGTCCTCGGTGGCATAGGGGAGATAGACCTCCCGCCAGTCGCGGAGACGTTCCTCGACGGGACGTGACGGCGGTTTCTGCCGATCGATCTCAATGAATCCCTTCAATTTACCCATGGGTCTCTGTTGGTCGACCTCACCGCAGCAAACATCCCTCCTGGAGATCTAACCGTTGTAGCGTGAGCCGTTCAATCTAGCGGTCACAACCGAGCAAATCAACACCGACCCGGGGGAGGACGCGTTCCGACAGGTCAATCTGCGGCGGCGCCGACCAATTCCGCGAACCCCGGTTCTCGTGATTCAGCCCGTGCTTGCGCCTCGGCCAGCAAGACGCGTTTGTAGTCGCGTGGCATTACCTTAACGAAGTTCCCGAGGAAATCTTGCCAGCTGTCGATCGCTTGCCGTCCTCGTTGACTTTCCGTGTACTCAACGTGCTTGGCGACGAGTCCGTGAACGAAGGCAGCGTCCTCGTCGTCCATCTCTTCGAGCTCGACCATGCCAAGGTTGCAGCGGGCGGCAAATTGTTGCTCTCGGTCGAGCACATAGGCGATGCCCCCACTCATACCGGCCCCAAAGTTACGTCCCGTGTTTCCCAGAATGACGACTCGCCCGCCGGTCATGTACTCACACCCGTGGTCTCCGACACCTTCGACCACCGCGTGCACGCCACTGTTGCGCACACAGAACCGTTCGCCGGCGATTCCGTGCACGAAGGCCTCGCCTGCGGTGCCCCCGTAGAGTGCTACGTTTCCGATGATGATGTTCTCTTCGGCGGGGAAGGTGGAAGCTCGTGGCGGAAACACCGCGAGTCGACCACCCGATAGTCCTTTGCCAAAGTAGTCGTTCGCGTCTCCTTCGATTGTCAGAGTGACTCCCGGTGGAAGGAATGCGCCGAAGCTTTGCCCGGCTGTGCCAGAGAACCGGATATCGATGGTTCCATCGGGCAGGCCGTCGCGTCCCCAGCGCCGAGTAATTTCTGACCCAAGCATCGTGCCAACCGTGCGGTTTACGTTGCGAATCGGGAGCTCGAACGAAACCGGCGTCTTATCCTCGATGGCGGGTTCACATCGCGCTATTAGCGCGTTGTCCAGCGCCTTATCGAGCCCATGGTCTTGAGCGGCCGTCGCTCGGCGTCCTACTGTGTCCGGCATGTCCGGATTGTGGAGGATCTGGGACAGATCGAGACCTTTGGCTTTCCAATGGTCGACCGCCTTAGTGGTATCCAAACGGTCGACTCGACCGATCATGTCATCCATGGTGCGGAAGCCGAGGCTCGCCATCAATTCACGTACCTCCTCGGCGACGAAGCGGAAATAGTTTTCTACAAACTCGGGCTGCCCGGTGAAATGTTGTCGGAGTTTAGGATTTTGGGTCGCGATGCCCACGGGGCAAGTGTCCAGGTGGCAGACTCGCATCATGATGCATCCGGAGACCACGAGCGGGGCGGTGGAGAACCCGTACTCCTCGGCCCCGAGTAGCGCCGCGATGACGACATCGCGGCCCGTTTTCATCTGACCATCCGCCTGCACCACAATCCGGTCCCGTAGCTGGTTCATGACCAGGACCTGTTGGGTTTCGGCCAAGCCAAGTTCCCAGGGCACTCCGGCGTGTTTGAGGCTAGTGAGCGGAGAGGCGCCCGTTCCCCCGTCGTGGCCGGAAATGAGCACGACGTCGGAATGGGCTTTGGCCACGCCGGCGGCGACCGTTCCTACGCCTACCTCGGCCACTAACTTGACATGGACTCGTGCACGAGGGTTCGCGTTTTTAAGGTCGTGGATCAG
>UINC01002065.1_pt1 | contig 11827 bp, 10 predicted proteins | sample 5385821 | NCBI WGS metagenome assembly UINC01 (sample SAMEA4666929, study PRJEB26691) | marine metagenome | isolation source: Pacific Ocean | place: Pacific Ocean | collected 2011-10-13 | reverse complement strand
AAGCCCTATTGATAGCACGACTCATTGCCCCAAAGGCTGAACTTCCAGACCAGAGTAGTCCTAAGATGGCGCCTATCCCCAACGCCCCTCGAAACCGCACCAGCTCCTCTATGTTCGTTGAAACAAACTCCTTAGAGCCTGGCATGCTTTCTGTTACATAGCCTAGGAATTGTTCTTGCAGCGTGCTTGAGGTAAACACTGTACCGGAGATAGCTAAGAGTCCCAGCAACAATGGAAAAACAGAAAAGACTGAGTAATAAGCGACCCCTGCAGATAGATGAGTCGCATCATCGTCGCCCAACTCCTTGAACACTCGCCACCCCAATGCGACCACAGAGTTGTTCACTATAGGGCTATGACCCACCCAATGGGTAATCATAGAGATGGTGCGCTTAGCTTTGGTTGGGAACCTAATCTGCATTTTACTTGCGATATCGGCTTTATTACTGGTCCACTGGGTATCTTACAAGAGCGCCGTCTGTGGTAGATATCTTCTTCTGCTCGCGGTCATCAAAACTTGATATACCCGGAATTGTAGTCCAAAGCTCCATGCTCATTTCTTGGTTGCCGAAGAAGAATCCGATGCTCCAAGGTAGGGACCCCCATCGGGCCCGATGACCACACCTCCACCGTCACTAGTACCCTACCTCCTATGCCTTTCCGATAGGGAGTGTCGCTGGAACAAGGAAAGCCCTCTGATTTCTGGTCGGAGGGCTTCGTTTTTGCCGACCAACGGACAACGTTTACCAAAAGGTTTTTGGAGCTGGAACCAATTGGTTCCACTCTTTCCCAGTTACTCCAAATTCATGACAGGAGTAATGGTGATATCCCAATATCCTTGATACGGCTGCATTAAATCTCGCAATTTGCTCATATCATCTGTTTGCACAAACATGAAATGGTCGTGTTGAGGAGGGTTAACACCCCCCTTAACGTACGTAATGCCAACTTTCTTGCAGTGTTCGGCCCAGTTCGGCACTGCGTTCGGACTGCGTGTGCCGTCAGCCTCGAGTCGGTGTACGCCGCAGTTATTAGGGGTGTGATGGCATGAGATGTGAAACTCCATCGTGTCCTCCAAATCTAGAAGATGATTCAGAGACTATACGATAGACCTGCCTAATCGTCGAACCCAGTAATCCCGCCTATCACCGTTCACCGTTCCAGGCCGAGTAAGGGAAAGCGCTTTCCAATTTTAAGTTGTTGGCTTGAGCCGTGGTAATGATGGAGCTGCTTCCCGTCACCGGAGGCCCAAGACAAACTCAAGGCCGTGTTAGCGGCCTTGAGTTTGTCTGCTGAGAAGCCCCGGAACGTAGACGCTACCATCTGATGCCACTGCGAGGCCCTCGCTTGGCGGAAGTACCCAAATCCCCCTCAGGGATGGCCTGGGAGGTCAGCCGTGATGGGGGAAGTACTTAGCGCACCGTGTTATCCGTCTTGTTAGACGCCCGAGGATCATTGTAGTAAAGTCTCGCCATCGTGGTAACTGATGCAAGTGAAACCATAGTCTAGTTTGAGACCTGGAGGAGGCTTATGACCACATCAGGGCGGGGACCATCCGATTTCCGATTTACGGCATTTGACTTTGACCCCACAAAATACGACGCCATGATGAACTCATTTGAAACTGTTAGAGATCGGGTTAAGGATATTCCTGATTTATTGAATGTCCGTGTGGTTAGGACGTTGGAAAATAGGATGATGGTGATGTCTGGGTACCGGAGCAGAGATGCACTGAACGCAGCAACAGAAGCTCACAGTTCAATCTTTGCTGACTTCGCCCAGTACATAGTTGGTGAGCCATTGGTCAGAGCAGGCGAACGTGTCGCGAGAATTTTTGGCGAAGTCCCAATGAACGAGCTCAAGTACATGCGATTCATTCGCGCTCTTATCGATCCAACCAAATACGACGCAGTAATGTCCTATCTCAATGGAGGGGTTCTAGAGAGCTTCAAAGACGTCGCGGGGCTGAGCCGTGTAATTATCACGCGAATGAGTGAGGACCATATCTTTTCGGCGACCGGGTACATCGATAAAACATCAGCAGACGCTGCGGCAGAAACGATGCAGGACGCTCTAGCCGGAATAGCTGAATACGTGACGGAACCACCATTGATCCGAGAAGGGGAGTTGGTTTGGCTTTACCAGTACAACCTCTGATTTATAGGGGCTATTGTCCAGCATTGCGGTGGCCTTTTTCTATTGCGCGATAGACCGCGACCCCAAGGTCCCTCCAGCCGGCCCTTCACTCGAGGCCCCAGGCAAACTTAAAATGCTGTGGGTTTGTTAGGTGCTATGTTTTAGTCTTTCTGGCTCAAAAAGGTCCCAATTTATTTTTGTCCGGTAGCCACGGTTTTTGCCTTTAGCCTCAAAATGGTATCTGCTGTGTACGCCTATGCACAAAAACAACTAACTCTTAATCAGTAGGTTCTCGGTTCGACCCCGAGGCGGGTCACCAAGAAATTAGGCACGAATAAGCCCAGATTTCTCGAATCTGGGCTTTTCAGTTGATTAGTATCCCCAACTGTCTGGCCAGGTCAGGGAAATCATTGGCTATGATGTCGTGTTGAGGATTGGGTTCCGGATCCGGTGGGCCTGCGGTTCCCCACTCGTTTGGACGCCTCACGAATGCGGTCTTGAACCCGGACCTCTTGGCCGCATCCAGGTCAAAGTTATGGCAAGCCACCATGCAGCATTCGTGCGGTTCCAGGCGGAGGAACTTGGCGACTGTTTGATATGACTCAGGCAAGGTCTTGTACTTGCCGATCCCCTCACACGACAGGACTGCATCCCAGCTGAGACCATTTTTCTTGGCGGTGTCGATGATCATCCTGTAACTGAGTATGGTGAATGAAGCGCAGATATAATTCTCTCTTAGTTTTGGAAGGACTGCAGAAAAGTCCGGCCATACTTCAAGAGAGTGTGGAGCGTCCCACCAGATGGAACGGTAATCGTCAGGAGTGAACGCTTCCAGTCCGTTCTCGACAATTACCTCGTGTAGTGCCATACGGTGAGAATCATCGTGGTTGTGCTCAGGGGGAGTGTGTTCTCCCATGTTGATCGTCAGACCCAAAGAGCGGCGACGGAGTTCGTTAGCTAACCCTGCCCAGTCTTGATCGAGACCATGTTTGGCCCCCGCTTTTGCCAAGGCGTCGCTAAAACCGGTGTGCCAGTCGAGGATGGTTCCGCCGGTGTCGAATGTGAGGGCCTTCACGCCTTCTAAGGTCGGGGCCAAATTTCACCAAATAGTTCGGATTCTTTGAATTCCATGCTTGCCAACTGTTCTGGGGTTAGCTCGGGCGCACCTTTGGCGCCCTCAAGAAAGGCGCCTTTCAAGCTGGTGTCTGTCAGGTCAGCACGGCCCAGGCTAGAGTGCATTAAATTAGACAATCCCACCAGCCAAATACAATCGCCGTTACAGGAAATGAGGCAGTACTTCCTCCACGAGGCGCCGGAATTGCCCTCTCTGATCCCAGGACGGGATACGGAGCAAGATGTCAGTCGCCCCGGCATCCACGAAGGTTTGTAACTGCTGGATGCATTGCTCCGGAGACCCCAAAGCTACCCAGTTTTCCACCACCTCTCGTTTGTAGTCCACAGAGTAGTACTGATCCAAATAGGTTTTAGACTCTTGAAACGCCGCCTCCCTATCCTCGTTTATGTTGATATTGTAATAAAGGGAGCAAGGGGCTCCTTCAAAGTTACGGCCGTAGTCTCCGGCGAAGTTGATAACGCGTCGGCGTAACTCCTCGAATTGATCCGCAGGATTAGCGGTAGTCATAAACCCGTCTCCCATCCTAGCCACCCGCCTTAAAGACCTCTCGATGATATGGGGCTTGCCTGTGGCGAGCCGGGGGTTGCTTATGACCCAGATCGGGGGCGGGTTTTGCACTGGCTTTGGCTCTATAAACGCGTTTTTCAGTGTGTGGAATTGTCCCTGATAGTCGACCTTATCCTCGGTCCACAACTTTCGTAGGATTTCGATATTCTCCTCCATACGCAACGCCCTGTCGGAGCCCTTGATGCCCATGTTTGTGTACTCGGCCCGATGTTCCTGTTCGCTGATGCTCCCTCCCATGCAAGCCCCCAAAATCATCCGGCCATTCGACAGCAGATCCATGCTAGCCCACTGGTATGCCAAGGTAATAGGATCCCTCGAAGGGAAACTAGCCATGCACGCAACCCCAATCTTCACCCGTTTTGTCCGTGCAGCAATGCCCGACATCAGGGTAATTGATTCCATCCGAGGCTTGGCCATTATCGAATCTCCAACCCAGACGTGGTCGAATGCCTCAGAGGACTCGGCCAACTCGGCCATCTCCAAAATCTCTTCGGGTTGGGTTAGACCTAATAGCACGCCTCTGTTGGAGAGTGTTAAGCCGAATTTAACTTTTGGAATCATTGCTCCCTTCATTACGATCGAGTCCTAAACATGATGTTAGCCACGCCGCCCGGTGGAAAAGAGTTGAATCTGGTTGGATGACCTTAAACCCATCTTTCCAATCGATGGCTTCAACTACCTGTACAACTTCTTGTATCTCGGTAAAAAGTAGTGCCGAAGGTCAGAGTCGAACTGACACGGGGTCACGCCCACCGGTTTTCGATGGGGGTGCCATCTATTGGTTCGGAAATCTGAATCGGTTCATTCCGAACCCCAATGACCTCGGTTCTTTCGCATTGCGATATTATCGTTTACTGGCATGACCTCTACTTTTCCGATCAGCATCTGAGAACGTAGTAGAAGCGACACCGCTTCAAAGTTGTCTGATTCAAGCATGGCCCATGATTTATGGGAAGGTTGATGTCCCCACACACCAAGTACCTTCACATCATCATTACCCTCTAGCCATTTCTGTGCTTGCCTAACGGCATCTGCTCCCATCCCACCTTCCCTTCCTGGGCATGTTATATGGTCATGTTCCATAGTGGCGTGAAATAGCATTGTTTCCTCCGTACCGTGAAAGGATCGGCAAACTATACAATAGTCCAGCTCATTCGTCGAACGAAGAAATCATGGTAATCACAGTCCAAAGTTCCATGTTTAATTCTGGTTTGTTGACGAAGAACCCAACTGGCTAGGGGTAGGACTTATCCCGCGATACCGCTAACGCTTTGGCCACTATATCAGCCACTTTTGGGGTATCCTTGGCCATGGAATGCAAAGTGGTATAGGAGGTCTAATGTATATCGTTAATGTCCCAATCCAAATCAAGGAAGGGTTCAAGGAACAGTTTGTAGCTGGAATAAAAGAGAATGCTAGTCATGCCCAGAACGACGAACCAGGATGCCTACGATTTAACGTTATCCAGGACGCGAACGATATCAACAGAATATGGGTTTATGAGGTTTATAAGGACGAGGAGGCATTCAAGTCTCATCAACGATCGCCCCATTATTTGAAATTCAGGGGTATGGCCGATGAATGGCGAACTGATACCTCAGCCCAGGGCGCCGGAAGGGGTTGCACTAATATCTGGCCACCCGACAATGAATGGTCGTAACCGGTTGCCGGACGAAAAGAGCCTAAGTATTAAACCCTGAAATCCCTATAGCCATGTTCAAGAGTTCCATGCTGAATCCCAATCATCAACCAGCCGCGATCGCACAAACGCTAGCTGTCTTGGAATGGTCATGTTCTGGTTAAGCCCCCTACTACCCCCTCCCGGAATGGGACCCGATGGTACCCCCACTGGTCGTTAATCACCAGCTGCCGGGCCGCCATCTGGAGTTTCTTTTGAATCCTTTTCTCTTCTGCCGCTTATTAAGCCATTTGATGAAGCGAATGCCTTTGTAGAGAGCACGTCCGAAACTTTTGGAGTTCCGATAGAATGCCTGAATCTACAACCGATTGAGAAGGTTTTCATTGTTCTTAATGCGATTATGAATTAAGTAACTTGACGTCTAGCCCATTGGTCATTAACATCTACAGCCATTTCAATTCTGTCCTTTAGGAGCAACACATTGAAATACGACACAATCGTAGTCGGAGCCGGATCTGCCGGGTCGATCGTTGCATCCAGATTGAGTGAAGACCCTAATCACTCCGTCCTTCTATTGGAAGCTGGGCCTGATTACCCCGACTTCGAGCAACTGCCGGAGGAGGTCAAACAAGGATATGCAACCGGCCTAGATATCATGACTAGTGACCACAACTGGCAATTCACGGGCAAAGCAACGGAGACGGCGCCTCCGATGATGGTTCCTAGGGGTAAGGTCACTGGTGGTTCAAGCGCCATCAATGGACAAGTATTTCTTAGGGGGGTGCCAGAGGATTACGATTCGTGGGCCGCTATGGGGAATGACGAATGGGCGTTCCAAAACCTTATACATTACTTCCGAAAAGTTGAATCGGACACAGATTTTCCTGACGACGATTTCCACAGCTCCGAAGGGGCTATAGTTGCGAGGCGGTTCAAGCAGGAAGAGATGAGGACCGACCAAACTGCGTTCTATCAAGCTTGTCGCGATTCAGGATTTGCGGACAGCCCAGACCATAACGCACCAGACGCAAGTGGCGTAGGTCCGACTCCTTTGAATAATCCCAATGGAATCAGGTTCAGTACAGCACTGGGGTATCTGAACCCGTCCCGCCACCGATTGAACCTCACGATTCGACCTAACTGCACTACTCGAAAGATAGTATTCGACGGAAATAAGGCGATAGGAGTAGAAGTAGAAAGCGGAGGGGAGCGTTTCATAGCAGAGGCTAACGAGATAATCCTGAGTTCGGGCGCTATCGGATCGCCACACCTCATGTTACTTTCTGGCATTGGGCCGGCAGGTCATCTTCAGGAGATGGGGATACCGGTTATAAAAGACTTGCCTGGAGTCGGACAAAATCTCCGTGATCATCCTGTCGTATTTGTTACTTGGAGCACGAAACCTGACCATCCTCTAGATGGCTATGCGCCGCGACTCCAGACCACTCTAAGATGGACTGCTGAGGGTTCGGACCTCCGGAACGACCTGCTTATATTCATGGTGTCATACGCGACAGACCGGGCTTACCGAGGAGTAGGAGATATGCCTCCGCTGGGTATACGGATGATGGCGTCTCTCGAATTGGCTCTAAGTGCCGGAGAATTGAAGTTAACTTCTACTGACCCAGATGAACAACCTTTCCTGGATTATCGTTACTTTCAGCAGGAAGAAGACCTCCGAAGAATGAGAGAAGCCGTCCGTCTGTGCGTAAGCTTAGGAGAACATGAACGGTTCAATGACATCATTAAATCTAGGATCGAACCCACAGATGAAGAACTTGCTTCGGATAAAGACCTAAATACTTATATGATTAGAGAAGTAACAACAGGACAACACATATCGGGTACCTGCAAGATGGGACCCGACTCAGATAATATGGCTGTCGTTAATCAATTCGGAAGAGTAAGAGGAATTCAAAATCTCAGGATCGTAGATGCATCGATAATGCCAGACTGCATACGTGCAAACACTAATGTAACTACTATGATGATTGCAGAGCGGATATCGGACTTTATTAAAGATGGCAAGTAAATCGTACGAGCTGTTAGGCCGTGAGTGAGTTGGATTGAATCACACTTCGTATGGGCATTGGACAATTTTAAACTGGAAGATTACTTGAAGAGACCAACAAATGGCTAATGCGTTTTTCTAGTCCCGTTACCTTCGCCAATTCGTGCCTGGCCTGTACCAGTGTGTCCATTATGACCCAGGGAGACATTTCTCTTTTGTCATTGGAACCGCTGCCTGCGTCAACCTGGATGGTTTTGGTAGAGTCATCGATGGCGTTTTAGTGGTTGCTTAGATAGCCAGAGGTCTGCCCGAGAACCTCAGTCGATATCCGGCCTCAGGGCTTCCCGGTCGGTGGTTCGCTCGAATGTGTGTCCGATCCGGCACAGTAGTGGTTCCGAAAGGTGCTTTCCTACGAACTGAATAGTGAGTGGCAATCCTTCGCTATTCTTGCCACAAGGTACAGAAATGCTGGGAGACCCACTGAAATCATAGGGTACGGTAAACCGCCCCCAGTTCGGGTCGTCGAGCAAAAATGTGGGCCCGTACATCTCCTCAAGAGTGATCGGGAAAGGTGGGGCAGTCATGGCGGGGCAGCAGATTATGTCAACGTCCTGGAATATATCGTTTAGAAGACCGCGGCAGGCAGAGCGGACGTTGTTGGCCTTCGCGTATTCAGCCCCAGTGATCCGCGCGCCGTTGTCCAACCACGCCTGGAACCACGGCCCGTAGTCATCTCGACGAGACGGGTAGGTCTCCTCATGGGCGGCTAACGCCTCGGAAGAGCAGAGGACTCCCCATGCCTCCATATAGCCACTTATGTCAGGCATTTTTATGGGGGTAATCTCGGCACCCAATCCTTCTAATGTTCTAATCCCCGCCAACACACTCGCCACCAACTCTGGGTCTGTGTTTTCAGAGATGTACTTCTCGTCCAGGCCGATCCGGAGGCCACGGACCCCTTGCTCGATACCTTCGAGCATATCGGATACTGGGTCAGGTAAAGATGTAGGGTCATTCGTGTCTAGCCCCGCTATCGCCTGGAGCATAATTCCTGCGTCCGCCGAGCACCGGACCATGGGACCGATGTGATCCAGGGACTCGGCCAGGGCAAGCACGCCGTAGCGGCTTACTCTCCCCCAGGTGGGCTTGAGGCCAACTATGCCGCAGGCCGCAGACGGGAACCTTATAGACCCACCGGTGTCGCTGCCAAGTGAGCCGTAGCACAGGCCCGCTGCGGTGGCAACTCCGGAGCCACTAGAAGATGCCCCGCTCCAAAGGTGAGCACCCCAAGGGTTGACCGGCACCTGGAAATCAGGGTTGTAACCGGCCATGGCCCCTTCAGTGAGGTTCAGTTTCCCCAGGATCACTGCCCCGGCGGCGTTTAACCTCTCCACCACGGTGCAGTCGAAGTCCGGGACATGATCCATCAGGGCTTTGGTGGCGCCCATCGTTGCTACCCCTTTGGTGAAACACAGGTCCTTAACGGCGATAGGTACGCCGTGGAGGGCCCCCAGGTAATTACCAGTAGCGATGGCTTTCTCCGCAGCTCGAGCCGATGCCCTCGCCTGGTCTGTCATGACCGTGGCGTAGCTCTTGTACAGCGGGTCATGCTGGTTGATGCGCTTGAGCGCCGCTTCCGTTACTTCGACGGGCGATAGTGCTTTTGACTTGATAAGGGATGCCATCTCAACGATCGTCTTGAAATGGAGCGGTGTCTCAGCCATCGGTAGACTCCTTGCGGCCGCGAATCGATTGGGAGATGCAGCGACAACCTGGAAACTATGGTGTGCTTGCCAGGCCTATTCTAGCGAAGTCTCGTTGATCCGGTAATGCCCGGTGGACTAACCGCTCTAACCATCGGAGGTTGAAATCTCATTGCCAACAGGGTTTTCAGGGATTAACCGCCGCCGAAAGGGAGAATAGTGACGTACGTCACCATCTTATTTGTTTGGCACAGTCGTGAGGCCGGATACGATTTGCGACTTCAGGCCAGAGAATGGCGAGAGGCAGTCCGTTTTGTAACCTTAGATTTCTCTTGGTCACAGATCCATGATCACATCTGAAAGACGCTCTGCCATCATCAAGACGGTGGGATTGATTGCAGCTCTTACTAGATCGGGCATTATGGACGCGTCTATGACCCTTAAATTCTCCATACCCCGCACGTTTCCGAGTTGGTCCACCACGGCCATAGGGTCGGAAGATGGGCCCATTTTACAGGTGCCGCTAATGTGGGAGTAAGTAGTAGCCGAACGCATCATCCAGTCATCCAAGGCTTCGTCCGAAACAAGGTCATCATCGTTGGGTTCCACTTTTTCCCCGATGAGGGGTTTCAGGTCGATGTGTCGGGCCAACCCAAGTGCCAGGCGTACGCCCTCGCGCAAGCGGTCCCGGTCAAATGGGCTGTCCAGGTAGTTATAATCTAGTTGTGGCTGAACCCCGGGGTCCACCGATGCCAATCTCAACGATCCGGTGCTCTCCGGTAACAGCAGCGCAATCATCATCTCGATGCGTTGATCGGCCGATATATCTTCATTTTGCGCGGCCCCCTGAGGATCTAATGGGTTAGCTCGTGGCGATACGAACGCACCTAGTGTGATGTTCAGGTCATTAGGCAGATGCGAACCCGGTGCGGAGCAGCGCAAGGCCACGCCTCGTTGGGCCTTTGTAGAATGTGCAAGATATTCATCGCCGACTCGCCATGTCGTATACACTTTGGGGTGGTCCTTCAAGTGATTTCCCACACCGGGCACGTCTTGTACCACTTGAATACCGAGTTCGCTTAGGTGGTCGGCCGGCCCGATGCCAGAGAGCATGAGTAGTTGGGGAGAACCTATCGCCCCTGCGCTGAGAATGATTTGATCTCCTTCTACAGTAAAATATTCTCCAGCGCTCTCGACTAGGACACCGGTTGCTTTCTTGTCTTCAGAGATGATCTTGTGTGCTGTGCAGTTGGATTTGATGGTCAGATTGAGGCGGTGGCGACTCTGGCTCAAGTAACCCAGCGCAGTGCTGAAACGCACCCGGTTGTGGTTATTGGTGATGGACGGGCCAACTCCAGTGGAGCCGGGGCTGTTATGGTCCAGGCAGTCTGCAAATCCCGCGGCTCGACAGGCGTTATAGAAAGCAACTTGTGCGGGTGGCCAATTCTCTTTACTGGCATGGTGCACGATGATTGGCCCTTCGCTACCATGGTAGTCTCCGTGCTGGTCTACATCGGTTTCTAGCTTACGGAAATATGGCAAGACCTTCTCGAAGTCCCACTCATCGTTGCCCATCAGAGCCCAGCTATCGAAGTCTTCAGGAATCCCTCGAAAGAATGCAGAGAAGTTAATCGCACTAGACCCACCGGTAACCTTTCCCCTGGGGACCGGTAACGGTGGAGCCTTATCGGTGGCCTTCGCCACGTACTGCCAATTGTGCTTGCTATTGGCGAGAGCGATCGGGTGGCCGCCTGGTGTACGAAGGGAGGGCTCTTCACCTCCAGTCTCGTAACCGTACCTCAGCTCGTCTGGTAGCTGTTCGAGGTCAGGATAATCTGGTCCGGCCTCCAAAAGCAGCACAGACCGATCAGGATCCTGCGATAATCGGGTAGCAAGTATCCCCCCGGCTGAGCCGGCTCCAATGATTACGAAATCGTATCTCATAAATCTTACCCCCGATCTGTTTCTTCGCTGGTTCAACTTCCCGTTTATGGTTAAGTCACGGGGATGATGGGGGCTCCGACGATGATTGCGCAAGGATCGCGTTGTTTATAAAAATGTAGTTTTAGCCCGGGTTTCTCATCCTAGGGATCACGACGCTTGAAGCCTCCGCAGTTTGGGGGCCAGGACGGCCAATAGCAGCGCCAAGACGATACCCATCGTTCCGACTACGGCTGCTGCCCAGGGTGGGCTCCAAAAGCCGGCGATAGCCCCTGAAGACATGCTACCCAGAGCGAAGGCATAGATTGCTAGAGATCGAAGGCTCATAACTCGGCCCCTATACTTGGACAATGAGTTCCCCAACAACGCCGAGAGCATAAAGAACTGGGTTGACGCGAATCCCGCTCCTGTTACTACAAGGATCGCCATAGACACGTAGAATAATTGGGAGGTGGCGAATACCAGGATGCTGGCATGCCACACTATCACCGATCCGATCATGTATTTACCTACCGGCCGTCCGCTGCCAATCATAGCCCAGACTAAAGATGCGCTCACCGCACCGGCTCCGAAGGCGAATAACAACAACCCCAATCCGCCGGAATCGACGTTCAATTCGTTACGGGCGAATATGGGCACTAGCGTCGTATGAAAGGTCCAGCCGGACGATTCAAAGATCAGGACCAACACAAGGG
>UINC01002064.1_pt1 | contig 11830 bp, 9 predicted proteins | sample 5385821 | NCBI WGS metagenome assembly UINC01 (sample SAMEA4666929, study PRJEB26691) | marine metagenome | isolation source: Pacific Ocean | place: Pacific Ocean | collected 2011-10-13 | reverse complement strand
CCCAGAAGGTGAGGATGTACTCGGGGCAGTTGGCGGCGAGGATCGCCACCCGGTCGCCGTGGCCGATTCCCCGGTCGGCGAGGGCTGCGGCCACCGAGGCGACCTGTCGCTGGAGGCCGCCGAACGTTAGGACCCGTCGTTCACCGTCGTCGTCGAACACGGCGTATTCCTCGTCGCCCTTCTCGGCGGCCCCGATCAGGAGGTCGCGCAGCGACCGGGGCCGGTTGACGAAGACCTGCATCGGCTCACCCAGGACCTCCTCGGTGGCGAGTTCGAAATAGCCGCCGGGACCGGTGAGTGCGGCGGTCGCCTGCTCATAGGTCAGCGTGGTGTCGCCCACTTCGTCCTCCCCTGGTCCAACCACTTCCGGTCAGGCGACCGACGACTGCAGCGCCGACCAGATGCGCTCCGGGGTGAGCGGCATGTCGAGGTGGCGGATCCCGAACGGTGCCAGTGCGTCGATCACGGCGCTCTGCACGGCCGGCGTGGAACCGATGCTGCCCGCCTCGCCGATCCCCTTGGCGCCCAGCGGATTGCGGGGCGTCGACGTCTCGGTGAACGAACGCTCGTACATGGGCACCTCCATCATCGAGATCGCCGTGTAGTCGGCGAGGTTGGAGGTCTGGGGGTTGCCGTCCTCGTCGTAGCGGAACTCCTCGAGCAGTGCCTGGGCGATGCCCTGCGCCAGGCCGCCATGGATCTGGCCGGCGGCCAGCAGCGGGTTGATGATTACGCCGGCGTCGTCCACGGCGATGATCCGCTCGACGGTCGCATGCCCCGTCTCGGTGTCGACTTCGGCGACGGCGATGTGGGTGCCGAACGGAAAGGTCGCACCGGCCTGGGCGAAGTCCGAGAGCCCGACGAGTGGTTCCCCTGCATCACCGGCGATCTCGGCCCACGATCGGGCCGCCGTCGGGGAGCCGGCCACGTGGAAGGCGCCCCGTTCGCGGTCGAGCACGATGTCGCCCGGAGCGGCCTCGAGCAGGTCGGCAGCAGCCTCGCGGGCCAGTTCGATCAGCTTGTCGGCGGCGTCACCCATCGACGAGCCGGCGATCTGGACGGACCGGGACCCACCGGTGAGCTGGCCCGAGGGCACCCGGTCGGTGTCACCGTGGAACACGGTGATGGCCTCGATGGGCACGCCCATCCGGTCGGCGACGATCATCGCCCAGGTGGTGAGGTGCCCGGTGCCGATCGGGGTCGAGCCCGTGACGGCCAGCACGGTGCCGTCGGGCAGAAGGCGGACCTCGCCGTACTCGCTGCCGCCGAAGCCCGTGATCTCGACGTAGGTGCACACGCCGATCCCGAGTTGTCGGACATCGCCGGCGTCGCGCCGCCGCTGCTGTTCGGCCCGGAGGCCTGCATAGTCGGCCGCCTCGAGGGCGACATCGAGGGCACGCTCGTACTCGCCGCTGTCGTACACGGTGCCGGTGCCGTTGGTGAACGGGAAGACGTCGGGGGAGGGAAGGTTGCGCCGCCTCACCTCGGCCGGGTCCATGCCGATCTCGGCGGCGAACAGGTCGACGGCCCGCTCGATGGCGGCCGTGGCCTCGGGGCGTCCGGCGCCCCGGTAGGCACAGATGGGGGCGGTCGTGGTCACGACCGATGCGAACTCCAACTCGACCCGCCCGATGTCGTAGACGCCGCTGGCCATCTGCCGGGTGAACTCGGGGAGGAAGGCCCCGTACTTGGGGTAGGCCCCACTGTCCTGGATCAGTTCGAGCCGGTATGCCTGGATGTCGCCGTCGCGGGTGCCGGCGATCGTCACCTTCTGGTCCTGGGCCCGACCGTGGACGTAGCCGGTGAGGTTCTCGGTGCGCGTCTCGGTCCAACGCACGGGCCGTTCCAGGAGGCGAGCCAGGTACACGACCATGACCTCCTCCTCCGAGGGAACCCCCTTGGCACCGAATCCGCCGCCGATGTCCTTCACATAGACCCGCATGTCCTCCGGCTCGAGGCCGAGGATTTCCGCGACCGCCTGCCGGAAGCTGTGAGCTCCCTGGGAACTGGCCCAGCAGGTGAGGCGGCCGTCCACGATGCTGGCAGCGACCACGCGGGGCTCGATGGATACGGCAGCGACACGAGAGTTGGCGACGTCTTCCGTGACCACGACCTCGTAGCCGGAGAAGTCGATCGGATCCTCGACGGCGTTGCGGAATGCGACGTTGTGGCCGAGGTCCGGGAACAGCACGGTGTCGCCGGCCAACGCGTCGGCGAGGTCCAACACCGGCGGTAGGGGTTCGATGTCGGCCCAGATCATCTCGGCGGCGTCGGCGGCCAGGTATGGAGACTCGGCAACCACGACCGCTATCGGCTCCCCGACGAACCTCACCCGGTCCCGGGCGAGGAAGGAGCGGCCCATCTCGGACGGGTAGAAGCCCATGGTCACCGGGCGGTCGTCGAGTCCGAGGTCGGCGGCGGTGTACACGGCGACGACGCCGGGCATGCTCCGGGCATCGTCGACCTCGATCGACTCGATGGTGCCGTGTGCCGTCGTGGACCGCACGAAGTGGGCGTGCAGGGCGCCTTCGAGGGGGACGTTGCCCACGTATTCGCCCTGACCACGGACGAGGGCGTCGTCCTCGCGGCGCAGGACCGGATTGCCGAGGATCGACGTGCTGGTCGTTCCGGGCTGGCCAAGTGTTTCGCTCATGGTGTCTCCGTGTTCCGAGTGTCGAGTGTCGATGATCAGGCGTCCCGAGTCACTCGACCGGGAACCGTTCGAGCAGTTTGCGGGCGATGACGAGCTTCTGGATCTCGCTGGTCCCCTCGCCGATGATCATCAGCGGCGCATCGCGGAAGTAGCGCTCCACGGGGAACTCGGTGGTATAGCCGTTGCCGCCGTGGATCCGCAGCGCATCGGAGGCGATCTCGAAGGCGGCCTCGGAGGCGAACAGCTTGGCCATGCCGGCCTCCATGTCGACGCGTTCTCCGGCGTCGGCCCGGCGGGCGGCGTCGTAGGTCATGAGGCGGGCGGCCTGGAGCTTGGTGGCCATCTCGGCGAGCATGAACTGGATGGCCTGGTGCTCGAAGATCGGCCGGCCGAAGGTCTCGCGCTGCTGCGAGTAGGCCATCGCCGCCTCGAAGGCGGCCTGGGCGACCCCGACGGCCCGCGCCGCCACGTTGATGCGCCCGAGTTCCAATGCCGAGAGGGCGTAGCGGCGACCGTGGCCGATGCCGTCGTCGCCACCGAGCACGTTGGCGTGAGGGACCCGGTGGTCGACGTATGACATCTCGACGGTCTCGAGTCCGCGGTAGCCGAGCTTGTCGATCTTGCGCGACACCGAGATCCCCTCGAACGTCTCGCCCGGGTCCTTCTCGACGAGGAAGCAGGTGATGCGGTCGTCGGGCGTACGGGCCAGCAGCATGACGAGCGAGGACCGCATGCCGTTGGTGACCCACATCTTCGTCCCGTTGACCACCCATTCGTCGCCATCCCACTCGGCCCGGCAGCGCAGGGCGCCGGTGTCGCTGCCGGCATCGGGTTCCGAGAGCGAGAAGGCGGCCCGAAACGACCCGTCGCACATCCGGGGGAGGAACCGCTGCCGCTGCTCGTCGGTTCCGTAGCGCCCGATCATGGTGGCACCGATCTTGTGGGTGTTGAGGATGCCGGCCAGTGACATGTACCCGCGGGAGATCTCCTCGATGAGGCGCGCGTAGGTGGTGATGTCGAGGCCCAGGCCGCCGTACTCCTCGGGGATCGTCGAGCCGAACAGCCCAAACTCACACATCTGCTCGAACATGGCCTGGGGGAACTCGTCGGCCTGTTCGAACTCGGCGACGTTGGGAATGACGTCGCGTTCGACCCAGGCTCGGACGGCGCCGACGATCTCGTCTGCCAGAACCTGATCGGTGGCCATCGCTCCCTTTCCCTGCCTCGCTAGCGGCCAACGGTACCGCCGTCGACCCGGACCGGTTCAACCGGCCACGGCTCCCCGGCCCTACCCGATGACCTCTTCGCCATAGCGCCCGAGTGCCTCGACCGCCCGTCCCAGGTCGTCGCCGGGAACCGTCACCCCGATCCAGGTCACGCCGGCCCCGGCCAGCCGGTCGAGGCCCGCCAGGTGCTCCTCGGGGTTGAAGCGGTCGTCACCCGGCGCTCCGCCCGCCCCACAGGTGAAGTGCACGTCGACCGGGTCGGACCGGCCGGCCTCCTCCAGCCGACGCCGGAGGTCGTCGAGCATCGGTCGCAGGTCATCGACGGTCTCTAGGGCTGCCGTCCTGGCGGTGGCCGCCATCGCTGCAGATGTCGGGAACGGGCTCCATCCCTGCCCGTAGCGGGCGACCCGGGCACGTGCCCGGGCCGAGTTGCCCCCGATCCAGATCGGGGGATGCGGCTGCTGCACGGGTCGGGGACGGGCGGTGTTGCCCACGGCGGCGAACCGATGCCCCTCGAACGCCAGGTCGTCGGTCGTCCAGGCGGCGATCATGGCCTCGAGCGTCTCGTCAAAGCGGTCGTTGCGGTCGTCGAAGTCGGCGCCCAGCGCCCGGTACTCGGCCTTCTGGTATCCGGTGCCGGCACCGAGGATCAGCCGCCCGTCGGAGAGCACGTCGACCGTCGCCGCTGCCTTGGCCAGGATGAACGGATTCCGGTAGGGCAGCACGGCGATGTTGGTCATCAGCCGCAATCGGCTGGTGGCGGCAGCGCAGAAGGCGAGTGCCGAGAACGGGTCGAGGGCGTCGTGCCCGCCGGCCGCAAGCCAGCGGCTGCCCGGCATTGGGTGGTCGGTGAACCCGATGGCGTCGAAGCCGGCGGCCTCGGCGGCCAGGGCCAGCCGGGTCAGTCCCTCCCGGCCTACGAGTCGCGGGTCATGGTCGCCGGCTGACATCGGGTGGGTGAATGAGAAGCGCATCGTCAGGCCGTCCGGCGGCTCACGTCGCCTCCCCCAGGGCCTCCCGTACCTGCTGGTCACCCATCTCACGTCTCCCTGGTCGCCGACTGCCTCTACTCTCCCAGTCCGGCGGGTCGGGAGGCCACACGTGCCCGACCGGCGTGGCATGCTCGACCCGTGAGCACTCCGGCACCGTGGGAGGATCCCGAGCGGCGCTTCGGAACCGCCATGGTGTGCACGATCGACGCCCTCGCCTCGAGGGCAGGCGTCAGGATCCTCGGGTCGGGCGGGAATGCCGCCGATGCGGCCATCGCCGCCAATGCCGTGCTGGCCGTGACCGCCCAGCACATGTGCGGACTCGGTGGTGACCTGCTCGCCCTCGTCCACCGTGGCGGCGGTCCGCCGGTATGCCTGAATGCCTCCGGGCGCTCCGGCTCCGGCGCCGATCCCGAGCGCCTGTCCGCCGAGGGCCACCAGTCGATGCCGAGGCGGGGCGACGTGCGGGTGGTGACCGTTCCCGGTTGCGTCGACGGCTGGGCAGCGCTCCACAACCGCTTCGGTTCGATGCCGCTCGCCGAGGTCCTGTCGCCGGCGATCACGCTCGCCGAGGGGGGCTTCGAGGCGTCACCCCACCTGGTGCCCATGGCCGCCGGGATCCGGGGCCTTCACGGAGCACAGGACTTCGAAGGGCTGGTGCGGACCGGTCAGGTGGTCCGACGACCCGGGGTGGCCCGTGTGCTGCGGGCCCTGGCGGAGGGCGGCCGCGATGCCGTGTACCTGGGCGCGTACGGCGACGAACTGCTCGCCGTCGGTACCGGCGAGTTCAGCGACGACGACCTGCGCCGCCCACAGGCCGACTGGGTCGAGCCCCTCGGTTCCAGGGTGTGGGGCCACGACGTCTGGACGATGCCACCAAATTCTCAGGGGTACCTGACGCTGGCATCGGCCCTCATCGCCGAAGGCCTCGACCTGCCCCGGGAGGACGACCCGTTGCGCGTACACCTCCTCATCGAGGCGATGCGACAGGCCGGACATGACCGGCCCGGGGTGCTGCACGAGCACGCCGACGGAGCCACCCTGCTCGCCCCGGAACGGCTCGGCCCCCGACGGAACGCCATCGATCCCGACCGGCGAGCCGTGCTCGGAGATGCCTGGCACGACGGCGACACGATGTACGAGTGCGTGGTCGACGGCGACGGCATGGCGGTGTCGCTCATCCAGTCGAACGCCGACGGCTTCGGCAGCCACGTGACCCTGCCGGACCTCGGGATCTTCCTGCACAACCGGGGCCTCGGGTTCAGCCTCGAGCCCGGCCACCCGGCCCGCTACGGGCCCGGCCGTCGACCGCCACACACGCTGGCACCTGCGCTGGTCACCCGCCCTGACGGTTCACTGCGCTCGGTCCTGGGGACCATGGGCGGCGATGCGCAGCCCCAGGTGGTTCTCCAGATGCTGGTGCGGCTCCTGGTTGACGGTGCCCCTCCCGGCCATGTGGTCGGCGGTGGACGCTGGGTGCTGCGCGGCGGTGGCGGTGGCTTCGACACCTGGGTGGACCCGGACGACGTCGAGGTGCTGCTCGAGGCCCATACGCCGGAGCCCTGGGCCCGTGGCCTCACCGCCCGCGGACACCGCGCAGGCGTCGCCCCAGCCAACTACGGCCACGCCCACTGCATCGAGGTCGTCGACGGTGGCCTGGCCGGCGCCGCCGACCCCCGTGCGCTCATCGGCGAGGCCGCCGGGGCATGATCTGGACGTGACACAGCAGCGCCGGGCCTACACGTCGATCGTCATCGAGCGGGAGATCGCTGCGCCCCGCCAGGTGGTGTGGGACGCCCTGCTCGACATGATCGCCACGGCGACCGGCGGCTCCGTGGTCGAGGGCGAGCCGCCGCCGCACGGGCTGGGGGCGGTCTTCGAGTTCGGGACGGACGGCATGTCGCTGAGCGAGGAGGTCATCTCGTTCGAACCACCGTGGCGCCGCGTGTACGAGTTGACCGGTGCCCCGGTGGCGCTCTACCAGGGCACGACGGCCATCACGGACCGGGGCGACTCCTGTCTGCTGGCCTGGTCGCTCGTAATCGAGCCACTGCCCGACGGAGCCAGCGACGCCTTCCTCGAGGTGGCCGAGGCCTTCCTCACCGGGTTCGCCGACCAACTCCAGATCATGGTCGAATCAGGGAACTGACCGGCCCACTTCCCCTTCCCGGAGGACCCCCATGCGCATCGCCGTCAACGCCTCGGCTGAATTGCTCCACGCCGACATCGGAAGACTCCGCGAGCATGCTGCCCGCGCCGCCGAGGACGGGTTCTCCGGCTGGTGGCTCGCCCAGACCGGCCTCGTCGACGCCCTGACCGTCTTCCCGGCGGTGGCCGACGACGCACCCGGGCTCGAGTTCGGAACGGCCGTGGTGCCGACGTTCCCCCGCCATCCCACGATGCTGGCCGGCCAGGCGCTCACCACCCAGGCGGTTCTCGGCGACCGGGACCTGGTGCTCGGCATCGGCCTCTCGCACAAGCCGGTCATCGAGGGCGCCCTCGGCCTGTCCTTCGACCGACCCATCCGCCACCTGATCGACTACCTCGAGGTGCTCATGCCGCTCCTCGACGCCGGCCGGGTCGACCATGACGGTGAGGCGTTCACGGCCCACATGGCGTCGGCCCGCCCCAGCGACCGCGTCCCGTCAGTGATGGTGGCGGCGCTCGGCGAACAGGCCCTGCGCGTCACCGGCCGGCGCACCGATGGCACCATCCTCTGGATGGTCGGGCCACGCACGATCGAGGACCACATCCGGCCACGGCTCGCCGCCGCCGCCGCCGAGGTCGACCGGCCCGACCCACGGATCGTGTGCAGCCTCCCCGTTTGCGTCACCGACGACGCCGACGCGGTCCGTGAAGCGGCTGCGCAGGTCTTCGCCATCTACGGAGAGTTGCCCTCGTATCGGGCCATGCTCGACCGCGAGGGGGCGGCCAGCCCGGGTGACGTGGCGATCATCGGGAACGAGGAGGAGGTCGCAGCCGGGCTCGAGGGCCTCGCACGGGCCGGCGCCACCGACTTCGTCGCCCTCGAGTTCGGCCGGACGGCCGACGAATTCGCCCAGACCCGCTCGCTCCTGTCCAGCCTCACCTGACCATCCAAGCGGGGCAATCGGCCCGCCGCCGTCTGGCCGACCCGATGCACCCCGCGCTACCGTGGGCCTGTCTGACGGGCCGTCAGAAGCGTTCGACCACCGGGAGCCCGAATGCCCCAGATTCCCCGGATCATCTCCGTCGACGACCACGTCGTCGAACCCCCCGACCTGTGGACGTCCCGCATCCCCGCGCGGTACCAGGACCGCTGCCCGCGCGTGGAACGCGACACCGCCATCTTCAACTTCGAGGGCGGCGTCTTCTCGTACGAGAAGGGGGTCGAGGGCGGCACCCCCTGCGACTGGTGGCTCTACGACGACCTCGTCTACCCGTTCCCCAAGCTCTCAGCGGCCGTCGGCTTCGACGAACTCGACATCACCCCCGTCACGTTCGACGAGATCCATCCCGCCGGTTGGATCCAGAAGGAACGCCTGGTCGCCATGGACGAGAACCATGTCGACGTCTCGATCTGCTTCCCGAACGTCCTCCCCCGCTTCTGCGGCCAGACCTTCTACGAGCGGGAGGACAAGGAACTCGCCATGCTCTGCGTCCAGGCCTACAACGACTGGATGATCGACGAGTGGTGCGCCGGCGACGGCAGGGGACGCCTCGTCCCGCTCACGCTCATTCCCCTCTGGGACCCCGTGGCGGCAGCCGTCGAGGTACACCGCTGCGCCGAAAAGGGCTCGTTCGCCGTGGCATTCTCGGAGAACCCCTTCCCGCTGGGCCTTCCCTCGATCCACGACAAGGACCGCTTCTGGGATCCGTTCCTCCGGGCCTGCGAGGAGACCGACACCGTCGTCTGCATGCACATCGGGTCGTCGTCCAAGATGCCCAGCACCTCGCCCGACGCCCCGTTCGCCGTCTCGTCCACGCTGACCTTCTCGAACGCCATGGGGTCGATGTGCGACTACATCCTCTCGGGCGTGTTCGTCCGGTTCCCGAGGCTCCGGATCGCCTACTCGGAGGGCCAGGTCGGCTGGATGCCGTACGTGATCGAGCGCATGGACAAGATCTGGGCCGAGCGGGGCGACGCCACCTTCGGCATCGACCTTCCCGAGCCGCCCAGCTCCTACATCCACGGCCATATCTGGGGCTGCATCTTCGACGACGAGATCGGCCTGCGGAACCGGGACGTGATCGGCATGGACCAGATCTGCTTCGAGGTCGACTTCCCCCACTCGGATTCGACCTATCCGCACACGCTCGACGTTGCGACGAAGATCTGCACCGCGGCAGGCCTGTCCGACGAAGAGGTCTACAAGCTCATGCGCGGCAACGCCATCGACTGCTTTGGCCTCGAACGCTTCGGCATCACGGCCTGATTCCCGAACGCTGCCCGCTGATAGCGGGCGCATTGTCGTAACGTCGTGGCCGTGAGAACGTGGCTCCCGGCGCTACTCGTCGTCGTACTGGTGGCCGTCGGCTGTGGCGGAGGTTCCGACCCGGTGCCGGCGACGACGACCACCTCGACGACCACAAGCGCTCCTCCCGAGACGACGAGCACCACGACCTCGAGCACGACCTCCACCACGACGACCTCGACCACCTCGACGACCTCGAGCACCACGACCTCGACCTCGACGACCTCGAGCACCACGACCTCGAGCACGACGACGAGCGAGCCTCCGACGACGACCGGGTCCGTCCTCCCCGCCTCCTGGCAGGGTGTCACACCCACGGAACTCCATGTGGGCCTGCTCCTCGATTCGACCGACCCGATGGGCGAGGGCCTGTTCGAGGCCTTCGTCCGGGCTCAGAACGACCGGGGCGGCATCCGGGGTCGTCAGGTCGTCCTGCACGTGGCCGGGTACAACCCGTACCGCGCCGACTCGACCGACGCGGCCTGCACCACCCTCCTCGAGGAGGCCGGCATCTTCCTCGTCATCATGGACAGGGCCGACGAGGACGCGGTCCGCTGCGTGAGCGAGCGCTACGGCGCCCCCGTCGTCGCCCGATCCGGCCTCGACGCTGGCCTCGACGCCGACCTCGGCGGCCTCCTGGTCACCGTCGAGATGGACCCGGACGACGCCCGCATCCTGGGTCTCACCGCACTCGTGCGGCGCGGTGACCTCGACGACCTCCGACTCGGCACGTTCTGGACGGGGACCACTTCGGTGTTCCAGGACCGCGTCCGTGAACTCGTCGAGGAGTTCACCCTCGACCTCGCCTCCGAGGCGACCTTCGAGACGCAACACGCCGACATCAACCAGCTCGACGCACCCCTCCGGGACCAATTCGGGGCCGACGGCGTCGACGTCGTGCTGGTCCTCGAGGATGCCGGCAACCACGCCATCGCCCTCGAGCGGGTCGGCTCGGTCGTCGAGCTCATCATCACCGACCCCGAAGCCGTGGACCCCGGTTTCCCCGGCGGTGCCGGGCTCTCCACCTTCGTGGGCGGACAGGTCTCGGCACTCACGATGAACGTTCCCCGTGCCGAGGAGTCGGTCGCCGACCCGTCGGTGCAAAGGTGCGTCGACGAGTGGGTCGCCCTCGAAGAGGACGCAGCCATCGCCTCCGACACCCGACTCGACGCAATGCACGCCTGTCAGGTGTTTCGAATGGCGATGAAGCTCCTGGAGGGGTCTGGCGACGAACTCACGCCGGCGACCTTCATCGCCGCCGTCGAATCGATCGGGTCGTTCAGCCTCCCGGGATTGGGCGAGGCATCACTCGGGCCCGGCAAGCACGGCGCCGGCGACCTGCTGCGGCGCTTCGCCTACGACCCCGACCTCGGCCACCTGGTGGCGATCGGCGAGACGATCAGCGCAACAGGCCTGCGGTAAGCGGCGACCAGTCGGTCTCGGGCTAGGACCGGGTGAAGGCGGGGCTCCGGTTGTCCTTCGGAACCTCGTCCAGTGGCGTGGCCACCTCTTCGACCGTAGGGCCGTATTCGGCGGCGTGAGGGGCAAGTGCCTCGGGATCGAAGCGGTACACCTCAACGGCGTTGTCGCAGAAGATGGTGCGCAGGTCGGCCTCGTCCCAGTCGCAGAACGAGCGCCGCAACGACTCACGGGAGTGGGGGAACGTGCCCTCGTTGTGCGGGTAGTCGTTGCCCCACATCACGTTGTGCACGCCCACCTCGCGGATGGCCGCGGCCTCGGACGGACTCGGGAAGCTGGCGCCGATCCAGACGTTTCGGTCGAAGTACTCGCTGGGCTTCATGGGAAGCACCAGGTCGCCGTCGAATCCGAGTTCGCCGACCCGGCCCGACGACATCTGGGCGTGGTAGCCGTCCATGCGTCTCAAGTCGTCGAGCACCCAGGCCACGCCCTGCTCGGTCATGACGAAGCGCAACTCGGGGAACCGCTCGAAGACGCCCGACATGATCAGGTGCGACAGGTTGCGTTGGGCGAAGAACGGCACCTCCATGAGGTACATGAGGGTCGCCGTCGGGGCCTTCCCGTAGTCGGGGCCGCCCGAACCGCCGTGCTGGGTGATCGTCAGGTCAAGGTCTCGCACTGCCGACCAGAGGCGATCGTAGATCGGGTCCCAGAAGCCGGGGATGCCCATGTCGGGCGGGATGGCCGGGAGCATGAAGCTCCGGAAGCCGTTCTCGGCCGTCCACTCGAGGTCGGCGATCGTGTCGTCGAGGTCGTTGAGGAACACCTGGGGCAGGCCGCAACGGCGTTCGGGGTACCCGGCGCACCAGTCGAGGAGCCAACGGTTGTGGGTACGGATCCCGACGAGGCGCCGCTCGTACTCGGCGCGGTCGGTGGCAGGGTAGGTGATGAGGGTTCCGGTCGGGAAGAACGGTGGCACGGTGTTCGGGAAAGTGATCTCCGCGACGACGCCATCGGCATTCAGGTCGTCGATGCGCCGCTCGTCGTCCCAGTTGCGGGAGCGGCCGTCGTCCTGGAGGTCGCGGAACG
>UINC01002063.1_pt1 | contig 11833 bp, 9 predicted proteins | sample 5385821 | NCBI WGS metagenome assembly UINC01 (sample SAMEA4666929, study PRJEB26691) | marine metagenome | isolation source: Pacific Ocean | place: Pacific Ocean | collected 2011-10-13 | reverse complement strand
CCCGGATCTCGGTCACCGACTCGGGCACCAGGTTGACCTTGGTGCGGATCAGGTCCCGGTCCAATACCGCTTCCTCCCGGGGGATGAACGACACCTTGATAGGCCGATCAGCGACGATCTCGGAATTACAGAGACCTTCCACCTCGGTGCCGAAGCCTTCGGGGAATTCGGCCATCTCAAAGTCCATCCGGCCCACCAGGGCGTCCATGTTCCCGCCGGTTACCACCCGCTTCCATCGGCTCCACATCACCCCGCAGAGAATGTGCATCGCCGTGTGGGTACGCATCATCTGGCGTCGCCGGTCGTCGGCGACCTCGCCGGTGACCACTGTTCCCGCCCCGGGTATCGGCCCGGCCAGGGTGTGCCAGAGAGTTCCGTCGACGGTCACTACGTCGATCACCGATGCCGCTCCGGCTGCCCACACCAGGTGGCCCGTGTCGTGAGGCTGGCCTCCGCTTGTCGCGTAGAAGGCGGTGCGATCCAACTCCACCCGATCCCCATCGACGGCCACCACGGTGGCCACGAACGAACGCAGGTCGGCGTCGCGCAGGTACAACCGGTCGGTCACGACTCGACTCCGGGGTCGTTGATCAGTATCCGCAGCTCCCCGTCCACCACCTGCCACCGCAACTGTTCGAGGCCCGCCCCGTCGGGCGGGTAGGAGGTCCCAGCGTCGCACGAGTCCACGAAGCTGACCGCATCGGCGTCCCACTGGACGACGCACCGGTCCCCCTTCGGGGTTCGGGCCAGGAACGCGTACCAGCCAATTACCGGATCGGACCCGGCGTGGGTCACCCAGATCGACCGGTCCCGGCCAAGCAGGTCCGGGAACGGCACCGGGCCGTGATCGGCGATCTCGTCGGCTAGGTCGGCGGCATCGATCCCACGGAAGTCGTCGTCTCCCAACCTGACCTCGATCGAATCGGACGATCCGGCCAGCGACAGGACCAGCATCACCGCGCCCACCGCGCCGGCCACCCCCACCAGGGCGGCGGCGATCGCCCGGCGGGCGTTCACCCGGACGCCGTGGACGACGGACACCGGTGACCCTCCTTTCCGGTCGGGCTCTTGGGTATGGGCATCACCCCGAGCGGTGCCTAGTATCGCCGCCGTCCGGCGGGCGCCCCCACCTCAGCGGATGCCGCGGGGCCGGGCCGGCATGGAGGCACCACCGGTGGACCTGTTCGAGTACCAGGGCAAGGAATTGTTCGCCGGCTACGGCATGCCGGTTTCGCCCGGTGAGCTGGCCCTCACGGTTGAGGCGGCGGTGGCTGCTGCCGGGCGGCTCGGATGCCCGGTGATGGTCAAGGCTCAGGTCCACACCGGTGGTCGCGGGAAAGCCGGCGGGGTGAAGTACGCCGCCACCCTCGACGATGTGGCTGAACACGCGGGTCGTATCTTCGGTCTCGACATCAACGGCCACGTCGTGCACCGCGTCTGGATCGAGAAGGCCTCCGACATCGCCGACGAGTACTACGCCTCATTCACTCTTGATCGTTCGGCCAAGAAGCACCTGGGCATGCTCTCCGCCGAGGGCGGAGTGGAGATTGAGACGGTGGCAGACGAGAACCCCGAAGCCATCGCCCGTATCTGGGTCGACCCGGTCGATGGGCTGAGCGAGGCCGACTGCCGCAACTGGGTGGCCGACGCACGGCTCCCCGAAACAGCCGTGGAGGGCGCCGTCGACGTACTGATGCGACTCTATGAGGCTTACGTGGACGGCGACGCCGAGCTGGTCGAGGTGAACCCGCTGATCCTCACCGACGACGGCCGGGTGCACGTGCTCGACGCCAAGGTCACCCTGGACACCAACGCGGCGTTCCGTCATGAGGCCTACGCCGCCTTCGACGAGACCCAGACCAGGGATGAGCGGGAGACCGCCGCCCACGCCAAGGGACTCCAGTACGTGGGCCTGGAAGGCGACGTGGGGGTCATTGCCAACGGTGCTGGTCTGGCCATGTCCACCGTCGACGTGGTCAACCAGGCCGGCGGGCGGTCGGCCAATTTTCTAGACATTGGTGGAGGGGCCAACGCCGAGGTGATGGCCGACGCCCTGGAGGTGATCAACAACGACCCCGCGGTGCGGGCCATCTTTATCAACATCTTCGGAGGGATCGTCCGGGGAGAGGAGATAGCTAACGGCATCGTGGGCGCCCTTGAACGGGTCAGTATTTCTTCGCCGATCGTCGTCCGCCTGGACGGCACCAACTCCGCTGAGGGCCAGGCCATCCTCGAACCCCACCTCTCGGACCATCTCCGGGTGGCCTCCGACATGCTCGAAGGCGCCCGACAGGCTGTCGCCTTGGCCGCTGGGGAGGGCTGAGGAGATGGCCGTCTTCGTCGACGCTGATACCCGGGTCGTATACCAGGGCCTCACCGGCAGCCAGGGCCGCTACCACGGGCTGTTGAACCGTGACTACGGCACCCGGGTGGTGGCCGGCACCAATCCGAAAAAGGCCGGAACCGACGTGGAGGGCATCCCCATCTACGCCAACGTGGCCGAAGCCGTTGAGGCCACCGGGGCTACCGCCTCATGCATCTTCGTGCCTGCTCCCGGGGTCAGGGCCGCGGTCCTTGAAGCCGCCCAGGGGGGCGTCGAGTTCATCGTGGCCATCACCGAAGGCGTCCCCGCCCACGACGAGGCCCTGTTCTACAACCAGCTGCGACGGGACTTTCCCAACGTGCGTCTGCTGGGCCCCAACTGTCCCGGGATCATCTCCCCCGGCCAGTGCAACATCGGCATCACCGCCGGCCACATCGCCCTACCCGGCGGGCCGGTGGGCATCGTCAGCCGTTCGGGCACCCTCACCTACCAGGCCCTCCACGAACTCAAGGAGAAGGGCATCGGCTGCAGCACCTGTGTGGGAATCGGCGGCGACCCGGTGCCCGGCACCTCGTTCACCGACTGCCTGGCTGCTTTCGAAGCCGACCCTGATACCAAAGCGGTCATGATGATCGGCGAGATCGGCGGTAGCGCCGAGGAGGAAGCCGCCGAGTTCATCGCCGGGAATATGACCAAGCCGGTCTCGGCCTACATCGCCGGAGTGACCGCCCCACCGGGTAAGAAGATGGGCCATGCCGGAGCCATCGTCTCCGGGGGTCGGGGTACTGCCCGGGCCAAGATGGAGGCCCTGGCTGAGGCTGGGGCGAAGGTGGGGGAGAACCCCACCGAGGCCGGCGACTTGATGGCCGAGATCGTCGCCGGGCTGGGCTAGGAGAGGCTGGTACCTTCGGCCCATGCGACTGGTAGTGCTGGTCTCGGGCACCGGAACCATCCTCGAGGCCATCATCGGAGCGGGCATCCCTGTCGCCCTGGTGGTCTCCGACCGTCCCTGCCCGGCGATCGAACGGGCCGAGACTGCCGGAGTCGAAGCGGTCGTATTGGTCCGGGAGAACTTCGGAGCTGACTTCGACCGCCACGGCTACACGGTCAGACTCACCTCCCTCCTTGAGGAGGCCGCCATAGACCTTGTGGCCATGGCCGGCTTCGGGACGATCCTCGCCGCCCCCATCTACGACCGTTACGCCGGCCGGATCCTCAATACCCACCCGTCACTCCTACCCGCCTTCCCCGGCTGGCACGCCGTCGAGGACGCCCTGGCTCACGGGGTGAAGATGACCGGTTGCACCGTCCACCAGGCGACCCTGGCGGTCGACTCAGGGCCGATCCTGGCCCAGGAGGCCGTTGCGGTACTCCCCGACGATGATGCGGCCAGCCTCCATGAGCGGATAAAGGCCGTAGAGCGCCGGCTCTACGTCGAGGTGATCACCCGGGTCATGGCCGACGAACCGGTTGCGGCACGGTGAGCGCTCTGCACGCGTTGCTGTCGGTTCACGACAAATCCGGCCTCGTCGACCTGGCCCGAGGCCTCGTCGACCTGGGCTGGGAACTCCTGTCCACCGGCGGCACGGCCGCCGTCCTGTTGGACGCTGGGCTGCCGGTCACCGAAGTGGCCGATGTGACCGGGGCACCGGAGATACTCGAAGGCCGAGTCAAGACCCTGCATCCGGCCATCCACGGCGGAATCCTCGCTGACCGTTCCGACCCCGCTCACCTGGCTGACCTAGAAGCTCGAGGGATCGCCCCCATCGACCTCGTTGTGGCGAATCTCTACCCGTTCGCCGACTGGCCGGGTGTCGAGATGATCGACATCGGGGGATCCGCCATGGTGCGGGCCGCAGCGAAGAACCATGCCCACGTCGGGGTGGTGGTAGACCCGGGTGGCTACCCGAGTCTCCTTGACGAGTTGCGCTCCGGCAATTCCCTATCCGAAATCACCCGGCTAGCCCTGGCTCGCCGTGCCTTCGCCCACACCTCTTCTTATGACGCGTCGATCGTGGCCTGGCTCGACGCAGGACTGCCAGTTACTGGTGCCGACTATGGCTCCGCCACCCCCGGTCTTCCCGACACCCTTCACCTGGGCCTGGAGCGGGTTGACGAACTCCGCTACGGGGAAAATCCACACCAAGTGGGCGCCCGGTACCGATGGGCTGTGGACCTGACGGGCTGGTGGGACACGGCGAGGTTGCACGGTGATAAGGCCATGTCGTACCTAAACGTCCTTGACACCGAGGCAGCCTGGCGGCTTGTTCACGAACTAGGTGACGAACCGGCCGCGGTAGTGGTGAAGCACACCAATCCCTGCGGAGCCGCCGTAGCCGGAGACATTGGTGAGGCCTGGACGGCGGCCCACGCCTGCGACCCCACCTCGGCCTTCGGCGGGATCGTCGCCGTTAACCGTCCGCTCACCATGGCCGTCGCCGGTCCGCTCTCCGAGGTGTTTACCGAAGTAGTGGTAGCCCCGTCCTACGAGCCCGATGCCCTAGACACCCTCCAAGCCCGGACCAACCTGCGGATCCTCGAAGCGCCTCCGCCCGGGCCGCGTGGCCTCGACGTACGGACCGTTGACGGCGGCCTGCTGGTCCAGGGCCCCGACCCCGTCGACGACGACGTGAACAACTGGACGGTGGTAACCAGACGGGAACCCTCCGAGACTGAATGGCTCGACCTGGCGTTCGCATGGCGGGTGGTGGCCCGGGTCACCTCCAATGCCATCGTGCTGGCCCGCCACCGGCAAGCTGTCGGCATCGGTGCCGGTCAGCAGAACCGTCGTGACGCGGTCCACCTGGCCGTCGAGAAGGCCGACGGTCGGGCAACCGGCGGGGTGTGCGCCAGCGACGCCTTCTTCCCGTTCCGCGACGGTCTCGACGCCACGATTGGTGCAGGGGTCACCGCGGTTGTCCAACCTGGAGGGTCGGTCCGCGACGATGAGGTAGTGGAGGCAGCCGACGAGGCAGGTCTGGCCATGGTGTTCACCGGACGCCGCCACTTCCGCCACTAGGACCCGTCCGGTCCGGCCGGTAGCGTTGCCTGCCGTGGCAGCGGAACTAATGGCCGGAGGCCCGGTCGCCGAAGCCGTCTTGGCCGACGTGAAGTCGCGGGTGGCGGCCCTCCAGGAGGTCGGAGTCACCCCGGGGTTAGGCACCATCCTGGTCGGCGACGATCCGGCTAGCGCCGGCTATGTGCGCAAGAAGCACGAGGCCTGCGAGGAGGCCGGTCTGGCCTCCCAGAACACTGTGGTGCCGGCTGACGCGCCCCCGGCGGCACTCGACGAGGCGGTGGCCCAGTTCAACGAGGATCCGGCAGTGGACGCCTTCATCATCCAACACCCGGTCCCCGACGGCTTCGACTTCAATGCCGCCCTCGCCGCGATGGACCCAGCCAAGGACGCTGACGGGCTCCATCCGGTCAACCTGGGTCGGCTGGTCCTCCAGGAGGATGGTCCCGTGCCCTGCACCCCGGCCGGGATACGGGCCATGCTCGTCCACTACAAGATCGAGGTCGCCGGGCGCCGGGTGGTGGTCATAGGTCGGGGGCCAACGCTGGGACGGCCCATGGCACTGCTGCTGTCGTCGAAGGGCCCGGGGGCCAATGCCGCGGTGACGGTTGTCCACTCGGCGGTCCCTAACTTGGCCGAGATGACCCGTGAGGCCGACATCGTTGTTGCCGCGGTGGGCATCCCGTCTTTTGTCACCCCCGACATGGTCCGACCCGGCGCGGTGGTGGTCAGTGGCGGCATTTCCTGGGAGGGCCGCAAACTGCTGCCCGACGTGGACGAATCAGTCGGCGAAGTAGCCTCGTGGATCACCCCTCGGCTGGGCGGCGTCGGACCGACCACGGTGGCCATGCTGCTCCGAAACACCGTCGAAGCCGCCGAGCGGTCGGTCGCCTGACTCCCACCCAAGGCACCCAGGCCCCGTGTGGATAGGGTCGGATCCATGGCCGGGAAGATCACTATGGGGGCCGACGGCGTTCTCACCGTCCCCGACGAGCCGATCATCCCCTTTATCGAGGGTGACGGCATCGGGGTCGACATTTGGCCGGCTGCCCGACTGGTCCTGGACGCCGCGGCGGCCCGGCACGGGCGCCGCGTCGAATGGACCGAGGTGTTGGCCGGACAGCGGGCCTACGACGAGACTGGCGAATGGCTCCCCAAGGCGACCATCGACTCCTTCGACGAGCACCTGATCGGGATAAAGGGCCCGTTGACCACCCCGGTAGGTGGCGGATTCCGCAGCCTCAACGTGGCCCTGCGACAGATCCTTGACCTCTACGTGTGCCTCCGCCCTGTGCGCTGGCTGCCAGGCGTTCCTTCTCCGGTTCGGGCCCCCGAACTGGTCGACATGGTGATTTTTCGGGAAAACACAGAAGACATCTACGCCGGCCTTGAGGTAGAGGCCATGACCCCGGAGGCGGACCGGCTGCGCGAACTACTGGCCGACGCGTTCGGCTGGGAGATCCGTCCCGACTCCGGGATCGGCATCAAACCGATCTCTAAGACAGGATCCCAGAGACTTCAACGGGCGGCCCTCAACTACGCGCTGGACAGGGGACGTAAGCGGGTCCACTGGGTGCACAAGGGCAACATCATGAAGTTCACCGAGGGGGCATTCCAGAAGTGGGGCTACGAACTGGTCCGCGAGGAGTTCGACGATCGGGCCGTGGCCTGGGATGACTGCGGCGGCGACCCTGGCGAGAAGATCCTCGTCCAGGACACCATCGCCGACATCGCTTTCCAGCAGGTCCTGACCCGCCCAAACGAGTTCGATGTGATCGCCACCATGAACCTCAACGGCGACTACCTGTCCGACGCCCTGGCTGCCCAGGTTGGGGGGATTGGTATCGCCCCGGGGGCCAATGCCAACTACGAAACGGGCCACGGCATATTCGAGGCCACCCACGGGACAGCCCCCAAATACGCCGGACAGGACAAGGTGAACCCGTCTTCAGTGGTCCTCTCCGGGATGCTGATGTTCGAACACATCGGTTGGCGCGACGCGGCCGACGACATCACCCGGGCTCTCGAGGCGACGATCGCCGACAGGATCGTCACCTACGACTTCGCCCGGCAGATGGACGACGTCAAAGAGGTTGCCTGTTCCGAATTCGCCCAGGCCATTGTCGACCGGATCTGAACCGGTCGAGCCTGGGGAGGCCGTCTCAGTAGCCGAACCCAGCGTGGCCCGCCGGGGCGCCCGGCTTGTCCTCCGGTCCATGCGGGCCCATCCGATACCCCACGCAGTGGGGATTCTGGCCGGCAACCTGTTCGCCTTCGCCGTCGTCGGGTTCACCATCGTGGTCGGTCGGATCACCGACGAGCTGATTGTTCCGGGTCTGGATGGCGGTGGGGTGGCTGGTCGGACGGTGCTGTCCGGTGTAGCGGCCATCGCCCTGGTCGGGGTGGTACGCGGCGTCTCGGTCATGGTCCGGCGCTACTTCAACATGACCGCCGTTTTGCGTGGCCAACAGATGTGGCGGCTGGCCATCACCGACCGGTACATGGACGCCCCCCGCTCCTACTACTGGTCAAAGCCCACTGGAGAGTTGATGGCCCATGCCGACGCGGACGTGGAGATGGCCATGTCGATGCTCATGCCGCTTGCCTTTTCGCTTTCGGTGGTGTCGCTGGCCGTCGTATCACTTATCAGCCTGCTGATGGTCCACCCGCTGTTGGTCCTGGTAGCCGTGCTGCTATTCCCCACCCTGTTCGTGCTCAGCCGGGCCTACGTCCTCGCTGTGGAGGAACCGGCAGCCCGAGCCCAGGCCATGATCGGCCGGGTCTCGGCCATCGCACACGAGAGTGTCGACGGGGTCATGGTCGTCAAGACCATGGGCCGGCAGGACGCCGAGGTGGATCGATTCGCCCGGGCGGCCGCCGAGCTGCGCGACGAGCGACTCAAAGTGGCGAAGTACCAAGCGCTATTCCAACCGGCCCTCTACTCGTTGCCCAACCTGGGCATCCTCGTCCTCTTGCTTGTCGGCGCCTGGCTGGTCAGCCGTGACGCGGCGACCCTCGGCGAAATCGTTCAGGCCATGGCCCTGTTCAACATCCTCACCATGCCTGTCCAGATCCTCGGCTACCTGTTCCAACAAATGCCCCGGTCCGTGGTGGCCATGGACCGTATCGACCGGGTTATGGACACGAAACCGGAACTCTCCCCGCCATCACCACCCCATGTTCCCGAACCGGTGGCCGTGGTCTTTGATGACTTGACCTTCGGCTACCCCCTAGTTGATGGCACGGCCCCCACCCCGGTCCTCGGCGATTTCTCGGCTCGGATCGAACCAGGGGAGTCGGTGGCGCTGGTGGGCGCAACCGGTTCGGGGAAGAGCACCCTGGTTGCCCTGCTGGCCGGGATGGTGTCGCCTACGGCGGGCCGGGTCCTCCTCGGTGGCGTCGATGTGGCCGACCTTGGGGTCGACGGGGCGTCTGCGGTGGTGGCCCCCGTGTTCCAGGAGACGTTTCTGTTTGCTGACACGGTGCGAGAGAACCTGACCCTTGGCCGTCCGGTGCCCGACCCCGAATTGGAACGCGTCCTCCACCTGGTGGCCGCCGATGGGTTCGTAGCCGAGTTACCGCAGGGCTTCGACACGGTGGTGGGGGAGCGCGGCGTGACCCTGTCGGGCGGGCAGCGCCAGCGCCTGGCCATCGCACGTGCTCTCCTACGACGACCCGGAGTACTGGTTCTCGACGACGCCACCTCGGCTGTCGACCCCATCGTAGAAGCGGAGATCCTGTCCAACCTGCGGGCCCACCGGGGCCGGACACTGCTCGTTGTCGCCCACCGGCTGGCCACCATCAGGCTTGCCGACCGGGTGCTGTTCCTTCACGGCGGCCGGATCGCAGCCGACGGTATCCACGAGCGACTCTTGGACCTCCCCGACTACGCGGCGCTCATCCGGGCCTACGAGGAGGCGGTTCCGTGAGTTACCTCGACGGGCACGACGTCCTGGGCCCCGACGCGGAACACGACCCCCGTGGCATCGACGACATTGAGGGGGTAGGGGCACTAGGTGTCCTGCGACGCGCAAAAGCCGCCTCGCCAGAACTGCAAACCGGCCTGGGGCTTACCGTACTGATGGCCCTGGCCGTGGCCGGCGGCAATCTCCTCGTCCCCGAGACGATCCACTGGGTCTTGGACCTGGGGATCTTGGTTGACGGAGTGCGTATGGGCCGTGTGGTGTTGCTGTCCTCTATCTCGATCCTGCTGGTGGGCGGCAGCATCCTCCTGGGCAAAGCCACCTACTACAGGTTGCTCCGCACCATGGAGAACCTTCTCATGGGCCTGCGGGTCCAAACCTTCACCCACCTACATCGGCTGAGCTTGGCCGAGCACACCGCCTCACGAAAGGGGGCGCTGGTGGCCCGGGTAACGAGCGATGTCGAAACCCTCACCCAGTTCGTGGCATGGGGTGCCTTGTCCTGGATCATCAACCCAGCGCAAATCCTCGGCGTGCTGGTGGTCATGGCCGTCTACTCGTGGCAGCTCCTCCTGGTGACCCTGCTGGTCCACCTGCCGCTGGTGCCGGTCCTCCGGTGGATGCAACGTCGGCAGTTGCGGGCTTACGACCAGGTACGCACCAGGGTGTCGGACACCTTGTCCGTGGTGTCTGAATCCCTCCAGGGGGTCGACGTGGTGCGGGCCTACGGCTATCGGGAGGCAACCAGGTCCCGCCTCCACGGCACCATCGACCGGCAGTACCGGCAACAGATGCGGGCCCAGCGCTACTTCTCGCTTGTACTGCCCCTAACCGACATCACCGGTATTGCGGCGATCGCCGCGGTGATCGGGATAGGCGTCCACTGGGGCGGCGACTGGGGGGTGACCTCCGGCGAACTTGTGGCTTTCGTGTTCCTGTCCAACCTGTTCGTCGCTCGGACCACCGAACTGGGCGAGGTCCTCGACCAGACCCAGACCGCGCTGGCCGGCTGGTGGAAGATCCTCGACGTGCTTGACATCGAGGTCGACCTAGTCGAGCCGGCGGCCGGGCCACCGGTGCCCGCTGGAGCGTTGTCCGTGCGGGCCGAAGGAGTGGAGTTCGCCTACCGGGGCGGCGACCGGGTACTCCACGGCCTCGATGTGGACCTGCAGGCCGGTGCCGCGGTGGCTGTGGTCGGGGAGACCGGCTCAGGGAAGACCACGTTCGCCAAACTGCTTGCCAGGCTGGCCGACCCCACGGCCGGCCGGCTGCTGATCGGCGGGGTGGACCTCACCTTGATGGCTGTTGACGACCGCCATCGGGCGGTCCGAATGGTCCCCCAGGACGGTTTCCTGTTCGACACCACGGTGGCCGACAACATTGGTTACGGACGCCCCGATGCCCGTCGAGTCGACGTCGAGGCGGCGATCGACTCCCTTGGCCTTCGCTGGTGGGTGGATCGACTGCCTCTTGGGATGGACACCCCGGTGGGGGAGCGCGGCGAGTCCCTATCGGTTGGTGAACGGCAACTGGTGGCTCTGGCCCGGGCCCAGGTGGCCGACCCGGGGTTGTTGATCCTCGACGAGGCGACCTCGGCGGTCGACCCCGAGACGGAACGGGCCCTGGAAGGGGCGCTCCAACACCTCGCGGAAGGCCGGACCACGGTAAGCGTCGCCCACCGCCTTACCACAGCCGAGCAGGCCGACCGGATCCTGGTCTTCGACCGGGGGCGGATAGTCGAGCAGGGCGGGCACACCGACCTGGTGGCAGCCGACGGGGTGTATGCCGCTTTGTACCAGTCTTGGCTGGGGAACACCCGGGTCGCCCCACGGTGACGCCAGTTGTGGTTGTCGTGGTGGAAGACCACCTCGGTAGCCTCGCTGGGGACAAACCGTCTACTCGAAGACCAGAGTTGAGGAGCGCGAGGTGAGCACTAGCCCCGTTCGGGTGGCCGTAACTGGCGCCGCCGGCCAGATCGGCTACAGCCTGGTCTTTCGGGTGGCCAGCGGGCAGTTGCTTGGGCCCGACCAGCCTGTCGTTCTGCAATTGCTGGAGATCCCGCCAGCCATGGGAGCCCTCGAAGGGGTGGCCATGGAACTTGACGACTGCGCCTTCGGGTTGTTGTCCGGTATCGAGTTGACCGACCGGCCCGAGACCGCCTTCGACGGGGTCGGTGTGGCCCTGCTGGTGGGCTCCCGTCCTCGGACCAAGGGCATGGAAAGAAAGGACCTGCTGGAGGCCAATGGTGCGATTTTCACTGGGCAGGGTCGGGCCCTCAACGACGGGGCCGCTGACGATCTCCGAGTTTTGGTGGTTGGCAACCCAGCCAATACCAACTGCCTGATCGCCATGGCCAATGCGCCCGACGTCCCGGCGGAACGGTTCAGCGCCATGACCCGACTTGATCACAACCGGGCCCTGACCCAGGTGGCCGCCCGTGCTGGGGTGTCGGTCAACGACGTGTCTCGCATGACAATCTGGGGAAACCACTCGGCCACCCAGTACCCGGATCTGTTCCGGTGCCGGGTCGGGGCCCGTTCCGCCGCCGAGGTCATCGGAGACCAGACATGG
>UINC01002049.1_pt1 | contig 11891 bp, 9 predicted proteins | sample 5385821 | NCBI WGS metagenome assembly UINC01 (sample SAMEA4666929, study PRJEB26691) | marine metagenome | isolation source: Pacific Ocean | place: Pacific Ocean | collected 2011-10-13 | reverse complement strand
GAACATTGCTATTTAATACATATTAAACCGAAATTTAGAATATGGTAATTATCCTTAAATGAATAATTTTAATAAAGATGAATAATCAAATAAGATATTTAATTGCTTTTTCTTTGCTAATTAGCTGTCTTTCTGCTCAGCTAATATCGCAACTTCCAAATCAAAGTCCTGGTGCTATGATAACAGGAAGCAATACCTCTGAACCATTACCCTTATTTGATCCTAGCAGATTCTCTATGAATCATAGTTTTTCTATGTCTGCAATGAATTTTGGTAATCAAATTATCAATGTAGCCGCTTATACAAATATGATGAATTATACATTAAATCCAAATTTACATATTGGTGCAAGTTTTAGCCTTATTCAGCCTACTGGAATGCAAAGTCCTTTAAGTTATGGTATGGATAAAACACAATTTGTATATGATGCACATTTACGATATAAACCAACTGATAATACTTTTTTTGAATTTAGAATGTCTAATAATCCTTATAATAATGAACGAAGATCCATGCAGAACTACAAACGTAATCCATATTTTAATAATTATTACAAATAATAAATGGTTATTATATAGATAAAGAATAACAAAAAAGAATGCCTCGTAAAAAATCTTCATTTTTTAATAAAAAAAAGAAATCAAAAAAAGGGTCTCGTAAGGATTTACAAGGATCAATAATTAATTCAGCTATTGTAGTTTTATCATTACTACTAGTTGCATTTATATTTTCTTTTACAACAAAACAAACCCATAATGGGGTACCCATAGAAATTACATTTCCGGATATACCTGATCAACCGCGGCTTGCTGTTGAAATTTATGAGAAAAAACCAATTATGGATATTGAAGTAGAAATATTAAATGGTTGTGGTGTCTCGGGCCTTGCTTCAAAAGTGTCCGATCTACTGCGTGATAATAATATTGATGTAGTTAGGTCTGAAAACGCTGATAATTTTAATTATACTCAAACAATGTTAATATTGAGAAATGAAAATCTTGAAGAATTAAATTATGTTGCGAAATCACTTGGTTTAAATCCCACTGAAGATCCTAGAGTAATACATCAGCCCGATGAAAGTCTTAGCGTTGATCTAACATTAATTCTTGGAAAAGATTTTAGTTCTATAAAATCAATCCAAACCTATATGGATAAATAATTTACCGCCCTGTCAAAAACTGTTAAATCAAATTCATCCTCGGAAATACTTGCTGGATCTATAGCGAATCTAGCTTTAGCTAAAAAAGCTGAAGATGTAATTTCTATAAAGGTTGCTGAGCTAACAAGCATATCTGACTATTTTGTTATTTGTTCGGCTTCTACTGATGTACAAGTAAAAGCAATAGCAGATGGTATTAGAAAAGGCACAGAGACTAAAGCATGGCGAATTGAAGGGTACGAACAACTAAATTGGGTATTATTAGATTATATTGATGTAATTGTACATGTGTTTCGAACAAGTGAAAGAGAGTATTATCAAATTGAGAGACTATGGGCTGATGCAAAAACAATAGAATATAATGATTGATTTTAAACAATATATAAACGAAATAATTTCTAATGCCTTAACAGAATTAGATATTCAATCAAATGTTGTAGTTGAAAAATCATCTAATCCAAATTTTGGAGATTACTCAACTAATATTGCATTATCTCTAGCAAAACAATTAAAAAATAATCCACTAGAAATTGCGAAAAATATTGGGAGCCTATTAAAGTATGACAATGAGATTATTTCAGAACATTCAGTATCAAAACCTGGATTTTTAAACTTTCATATATCTGATAATTATTACCAAAAAACTATAAGTAAAATAATCTCAGCCTCTGAATCATATGGGATGACAACTATTGGCAAAAATAAAACAGCGAATGTGGAGTTTGTTAGTGCAAATCCCACAGGGCCTTTAACAGTAGGTCATGGTCGCCAAGCTGTTTTAGGTGACACCATAGCAAATATATTAGAATGGCATAACTATAAAGTCACAAGAGAATATTATTATAATGATGCCGGAAGACAGATGCGCATACTAGGAGAGTCTGTTGCTGCGCGTTATTTTAATTTATTAGGTAAAGAATACAAATTCCCTGATGATGGATATAAGGGTGAATACATTATATCAATTGCAAATGAAATAAAAAATAAACATGGTGAAGAATTAGAAACAAATTCAACGGTGTTTAGAAAAGAGGCAGAAAAAACAATTTTTAATGATATAAAAAAAACACTTAATTCGATTGGGATAAATCATGATGTATTTTCAAATGAACAAACATATTATGATAATGGGTCAATTGATACGTTAGTTGAAAAATTAACCAATAAGAATCTTATATATAAATCAGATGGTGCAGTTTGGTTTAAAGCAACTGATTTAGGATTAGAAAAAGATCGTGTTTATTATAAAAGCTCAGGTGAAGCAACATATCGCCTCCCAGATACTGCTTATCATCGACATAAATTAGATCGATCATTTGATTTAGTTGTTGATATTTTTGGTGCAGATCATGCTGATGCCTATCCTGATGTTTTAGCGGCATTAAATGCTCTAGATGTTAATACGGATCCTATAAAAGTATTAATTCATCAATTCGTCACACTATTAAAAAGTGGTGAAAAAGTCAAAATGTCTACCAGAAAAGCTAACTTTGTAACTTTAGATGAATTAATAAATGAGGTAGGTGGTGACGTTGTTAGATATTTTTTTATTATGCGCAGCATGAATAGCCATTTGAATTTTGATCTTGATCTTGCAGCTGATCAATCAGAAAAGAATCCAGTATATTATATACAGTATGCTCATGCTAGAATATCAAATATTATCAATAATGGGAAGGCTAATAATTTATCTTTAGATGGGAAGTTTGATACTTTCTTATTAATAAATAAATCTGAGATTTCATTAATTAAATTATTAAATGATTTCCCTGAAGTAATGATAAAAGTTTTAGATAATCTTGAGCCTCAAATTATAGCAAACTACTTGCATAATATTGCATCAGAATTTCACAAATTTTATGCTAAGTGTCGTGTAATTACAGATGATGTTGAATTAACAGAATCTCGTCTTCATTTAATCAAGTCAGTAAAAATAGTATTAAGTAATGGGTTGAATATTCTTGGAATTCAAGCACCTGAAAGAATGTAAATGAATGATTTTATAAATATAGAATTACAATATTTAGCACTGTGTCTATCAACACTTTTTGCTCTAGTAAACCCCTTGGGAATAACACCAATCTTTGTAGCAATGACCGATAAATATTCCAATGAAGAAAAAATTAAAATTGCGAAAAAAGGAATTATTACTGGATCAATTGTTTTAATCATTTTCACATTTTTAGGTTCCATTATTTTTCAATTATATGGTATTACTATTGAGGCTTTCCAAATAATGGGTGGAATTATTTTTTTTAGAAGTGGCTTGAGAATGCTTGATGCTAAAGTTGGTCGCTCAAGAACTACTGAAACTGAAAGAGAAGAATTTAAAGAATCTGATGAAATAGCAATTAGCCCAATTGGAATACCTCTAATAACAGGACCAGGTGCTATTACAGGAGTATTAATTCTATCTGGCAAAATGCCCTCTGATTACAGTTTGGCCATTCTTTTACTAGCTGTAATTATAACAATGGTTGTATTCTATATTATACTAAGAACAGGGAATTTTCTATCAATAAAAATTGGACTCACTGGTATGCGTGTTATTGAGCGTATGATGGGATTAATTCTTATGGTTATTGCCGTTCAATTTGTTATTAATGGTATAGAGACAATAATTAATAGATTATAACTGTTATGTGGAGGCGGGGAGATTCGAACTCCCGTCCGAGACAGATGCTAATAAAACGTCTACATACTTAGTTATCTGATTTTTTTCTCATTGATATAGCGGACAAATAACAACCATTATATCAACCAGTTTACAAAGTATCTTATCCCTTTCTAGTAAACAAATCCAGGGACCAGCCTGCGTTTATGACGCTCTTAGATTAAACCACAGACAAATTCAATCCAGAGCGGGCAGAGCTAATTAAGCAGCTGCCATGTAGCCGTAATCGGCATTTATTGATATTCCGGGGTTATTAAAGAGGATCCCGAACCTCTGCATGCAATCTTATCATTATCTTGCCCCGTCGAAACCGGTCGCCCCCATTGTCAAATAACTAAATTAATTATATATTAAGAATCCAAATGTTAAACCACAATGGAACATTTATTAGGATAGTATAAAAAAAGAAAGGCTCCGAACGCCAACCCGGAGCCATTCACTTACTTGCCAACCTCCAAGATTAAAACTCTTTATTTCTATCAAATTTTAATCTTATAGGTAGCTAAAAACTAAGCGGGGTATCAATATGGCGCAAGAGCTAAAGTAAAAAAATTCGATTTTTTTTAACAAAATCACAGTTTGTAAAATAAAATGTTGGAAAATTTTGCTATAATAATTCAAATGAAGCACTAAAATGCCTGAGGGTTTTAGGCTGATCAACAATCTTTAATCCTTTAATAGTCTTTTTTCTATCTAAAACATCTTTTGCAACTTCCAAAACATAATCAATATGACTTTGTGTGTGTGTCCTCCTAGGTAGTGCGAGACGAAGTAATTCCATTTTAGCAGGAATTTCTTTACCTGACTCTTTATCAATCTTTCCAAACATTACAGTTCCAATTTCGCATGAGCGAATACCACCAGTTTTATAAAATTCAACAGCTAAGGCATGACCTGGGAATTCTAAGGAAGGTATATGTTCCAATGTTGATTTTGCATCAATATAAATTGCATGCCCTCCTGGAGGTTGTATTGTATCATACCCAAGCCTCATTAAATGCTCACCAAGATATTTTGCTTGAGCTATACGATACTCCAGATAGTCTTCATTCATCACTTCTGTTAATCCAACTGCCATGGCATCTAAATCGCGTCCAGCTAAACCACCATAGGTTGGATATCCCTCAGTAAGAATCAATAAATCTTTTTCTTTTTTAGCTAAAGAATCATTATTAGTACACAATAGGCCGCCAATATTTACAAGACCATCTTTTTTGGCGCTGAGAGTACATCCTTCTGCTAAAGACATCATTTCTAATACAATATCTTTAACAGTGGCATCTTTATATTTTGGTTCACGAAGCTTAATAAAATATGCATTTTCTGCAAATCTGCAGGCATCCAAATAAAGTGGTATACCATATTTATCAAGTAGTTTACGAACAGCACGTATATTTTCCATTGAAACTGGCTGCCCACCTCCAGAATTATTTGTAATGGTAAGCAAACAAACTGGAATATTCTCTTCGCCCTTATTTTTTATCAATTCCTCCAATTTCATAATATCCATATTCCCCTTGAAATGATGAGTATTCTTTGGATCAAGTCCTTCAGGAATCACTAAATCAATTGCTGTTGCACTCTGAGATTCAATATTTGCTCTTGTTGTATCAAAATGAGTATTGTTTGGAACTATATCCCCTTCCTTACAAATTGTTGAAAATAATATTCTCTCAGCAGCACGACCTTGATGGGCAGGTATTACATGTTTAAATCCAAATAATTCCTGTACAGTTTTTTCTAAACGTTCAAAGCTAGCGCTACCAGCATACGATTCATCACCTCGCATGATTGCAGCCCACTGTTCACTGCTCATCGCTCCTGTCCCGCTATCTGTTAGTAAATCAATAAGGATCATATGTGCAGGGATTTTAAATAGATTATATCTAGCTTTTTCAAGCGCGCTAATTCGTTCTTCTTCAGAAGTCATCCGAATTGGATCAACACTTTTAATAATAAAAGGCTCAATAACTGTGCGGAATTTTTTCAATTAATAAATATTTGCTGATTAGATATTTTTTTACCCACATGAAATTTACATAATATATCTCCTGTCTTCCTAATCACCCATTTAAAAAAAATACTAAACATTTTTTTGTTCATATAGACAAATACATTAACTTTTGCAATCGAGGTAGGGGTAATCTTCATGTTCGGTTATTCTATTTACATAATTACAATGGATATTTAGGAGTTATGATATGTTTAAGAAATTCTCTATTATTTTATCAATAATTTTAATGATAAATAATTGCAGCAATAAACAAGACAATTCTTTTACAATTGATTACGAAAAGTACCAATTAGATAATGGTTTAAATGTTGTTCTTCATGAGGATCATTCAGATCCATTAGTCGCTATAGCTACAATCGTACATGTTGGTTCCAATCGCGAAAAACCTGGTAGAACAGGGTTTGCGCATTTCTTTGAACATATGTCATTTAATGACTCTGAAAATGTTCCTAGGGGTGCTAATAGAACAATGATTAGTGAATTAGGTGGAACACGTAATGGAGGGACTTGGAGTGATGGTACAATGTATTACGAAGTAGTTCCTAAAGATGCATTAGAAAAATTAATGTGGATAGATTCAGATCGATTAGGTTATATGATTAATACTGTGACTGAAGATGCATTAGAACGTGAAAAACAGGTAGTAAAAAATGAAAAAAGGGAACGTGTAGATAATCAAGCCTATGGTCATACTGACGCAATCATTCGAAAGGCTTTATACCCTAAAGACCATCCTTATAACTGGACAGTAATTGGTGAATTAGAAGATTTACAAGCAGCAACAATTGAGGATGTAAAAGAATTTTATAACAAATTTTATGGCCCCAGTAATGCAACATTAGTTGTTGCTGGGGATATTAATATTGAAGAAACTAAAGAACTTGTAAACAAGTGGTTTGGCGAGATTAAACGATCTAATGAAGTTGAGGAACCTAAAGTTCAATTAGTTACTGTTAATGAGACTAATAAGCTATACTATTTAGATAAGTTTGCGCGTCTTCCAGAAATACGAATTACATTCCCAACGGTTCAAGAATTTCATGAGGATTCCTATGCGCTTAATACGTTAGGAAGATTACTAGCCGATGGGAAAAACTCCCCTCTCTACAAAGAAATTGTTGAGCAGCGAAGATTAGCTCCAAGTACTTCTGCTAGTCAAAATTCATATGAGATAGCTGGAAAATTCACCATTAGAGTTCGCGGTAATTCTAGTGTAAGTCTTGACACATTATATACAGCCATCATGAAAGGGTTAGAAAATTTTGATAGCAATGGTGTAAATGAAGCAGATTTAAAACGAATTAAAGCAAAACAAGAAACCGGTTTCTATAACAACATATCTAGCGCACTTGATAAAGCATTTCAATTGGGTATATATAATGAATTTGCAGGTGACCCAGGCTTTATTAGTAAAGATGTCGAAAACATAAAGAATGTAACGAAAGAGGATGTTTTAAGAGTATTTAATAAATATATAAAAGGTAAAAATGCTATTATTACAAGTGTGGTTCCTGAAACACAACCTGAGCTCATATTAACAGGATCAAAAGAAGCATATATAAAGGAAGAAGAAATTGTTCAGGATGCCGAGAAAGAATTTGACGCAAATGCAAATATTGAATATGAAAAAACAGCTTCTATTCATGATCGATCAGAACCCGCATTAGGAGATTTACCATTATTGAAAGTACCCGATGTTTGGCAAGGAAAATTATCTAATGGTATAAATATATATGGGATTGAACATAATGAATTACCTCTTGTACAATTTTCATTACGAATTGATGGAGGACAAGTCTTAGATCCAATAGATAAAATTGGCACCTCTGTTATGTTGGCTAGTATATTAAATGAAGGAACAGAAAATAAGACCCCTGCAGAATTAGAAGAGGCAATAGGATTATTAGGAGCAAGGATTAGTATATCTTCTGACCTTGAAGCATTATATGTATCTGGAAATACATTATCCAGAAATTTAGAAGAAACAGTGTCATTGGTTATAGAAATGCTTACACAGCCAAGATGGGATTCTAAAGCATTTGATATTGTAAAAAGTCGTCGATTAACAAGTATAAAACAATCGAAAACCCGCCCTCAATTAGTAAGTATAAATGCGTTGAGAAAACAATTGTATGGTCAAACACACCCAAGGTCTTTTCCTGTTGGTGGTACTATAGAATCAGTAAATCAAATAACCATGGAGGATTTGAAAGAGCATTTTTACAAGTATGTATCACCTAAAGTTGCCCATATACATATAGTAGGAAATATAAATAAACAAAAAGCTCAAAATGCATTAAAAAAATTAGGTGACAATTGGAGTGGAGGACAGGTTAACATACCAACAATTTCAAATGTTGAAATTCCACCTGAACCAAAACTATTCTTCATTGATATACCCAGCGCAAAACAATCAGCCATCACTATTGGAAAACCTATAGTGCAAGGTTCTGATCCTAACCATTACAAACTTCAAGTCGTCAATAATAGACTTGGTGCAGGAAGTAGTGCTAGACTCTTTCAAACATTGCGAATAGAAAAAGGATATACATATGGAGCCTACTCCAATATATCAGAAAATCAATTTCAATCTACGTTCTTGGCATATGGACAAGTGCGCTCAAATGTTACCTTAGAATCATTAGAAATTTTTAGAGAATTAATAAAAGATTACTCAGATACATTTGAAGAGTCAGATTTAGAAAAAACAAAAAATCTTCTCATTAAACAGAACACCCGAAGATTTGAAACTCTAGGTAATTTGCTAGATATGCTTGATACTATGAGTCGATTTCAATTGACAAAATCATATATTGAAGAACAGCAAGAAACACTAGTAAAAATGAATTTAGATGAAATTCGTGGATTAGCTAATAGATATCTAAATGAAAAAAATATGATATATGTTGTTGCGGGTGATGCAAAAACTCAACTATCTCAAGTAAAAGAATTTGGATACGGTGAACCGATTCTACTAGATAGAGATGGTAATAAGGATTTCTAATTATGAATAAAAAAGATGCTATAGCATATGACTGGTTAAGAAGATATACTGGTACGAATCCAAAAGAATATGGCAATTGGATTCTATTGACAAATTTTCAGAATTATGTTGAAAAATTTTCAGAAAAGTTTGATACAAAGATAAATGGTGTTGGTGGACCAATGACATCAGCAATCAATTCTGATGGACTTAGTATAATAAATTTTGGAATTGGTAGTGCTAATGCTGCTACAATTATGGATTTATTATCATGTATTAAGCCTAAAGGCGTATTGTTTTTAGGTAAATGTGGCGGATTGAAAAAGAATACAGAAATTGGTCATTTTATTCTACCCACGGCTGCTATTCGGGGTGAAGGAACAAGCGATGATTATTTTCCTAAAGAAGTACCTGCAATGCCTTCGTTTAAAGTACATAAATATGTATCTGAAATTTTAGTTGATCGAAATATTGAATATCGAACGGGTGTTATCTATTCAACAAATAGAAGAGTATGGGAACATGATGAAGATTTTAAAAAATACCTTCGAAAGGTGCGGGTTATGGGAATAGATATGGAAACAGCTACAATCTTTATAACTGGCTTCGCGAATGAAATTAATAGAGGGGCGTTGCTGTTAGTAAGTGATACCCCTATGATACCAGAAGGAATAAAAACTGAAGAAAAAGATAAAGTTGTAACAAGAAAATATGTTGATCTACATATTGATATGGGGATAGAAGCGATGACAAAAATTGGCGATGAAGGAGAAAAAATAAAACACTTCAAGTATTAGATAAGTCTTAATATTGTTGATACATCAATATTATTCAATTGTAGGGTTTCAAATATGTTCGTACTTATTTAAATAATGAATACCAGGATCCAATGTGTTATTATTTTAGTATTTCAAAATATATGTTTTCCATATAACTCCAATTATGTAACCACAGCTAACATAGCAACTATAATACCAGTGATTGATGGTATTGTAATTAATGATCCTGCTTGGGAATCATTAATAGAGATTAACAACTTTACTCAAAAATCACCAAACGAAGGGGAAGCTGTAACGGAAAAAACTGTGGTTAAGGTGATGGTTTCTAATGATATATTATATATCGCTGCAGTATGTTACGATGATAGTCCTGAAAAAATCGTTATTACTGATACGCGACGGGATGCTCCATTAATAAATACTGATAGTTTCATGTTTATATTAGATACCTTCAAAGATCAACAGAATGGTTATGTATTTGGTACAAATGCTGGAGGGTTAGAATATGATGCTCAAGTTAGTAAAGGTGGAGAAGGAATGTCAATAAACACAAGGCGTCAATCAGTGGGAACAGGTGATGCATTTAATATTAACTGGGATGCTGTTTGGGAAGTAAAAACAAATATAGGTGATTATGGTTGGAGTGCTGAGTTTTCAATCCCGTTTAAAACGCTAAGCTATCCAAAAGAAAGTGAACAAGACTGGGGTATAAATTTTCAAAGAGTGATTGCTCATAAACAAGAGCAAGTATTCTGGGCACCAATACCAAGACAGTATAGTCTAAATCGTCTAATGAATGCAGGTATGATTACTGGCATTCAGGTCCCCAATGTACGCAAAATAAAAATTATGCCTTACGGATTAGGATCAAAAAGGAATGAAGATTCAGAAACTAGTAATACATCAACAACAAGTGATTTTGGATTAGATGCAAAACTCAGCGTTACATCAGGGTTAATTTTAGATTTAACGTACAACACTGACTTCGCGCAAGTAGAGGCAGATGAGCAGCAAATTAATTTGGATCGTTTTAGCCTCTTTTTTCCGGAAAAAAGAGGGTTTTTTTTAGAAAATGCTGGTCTTTTTTCAGTTGGTGAAAACACGTTTAGTGGACCAGATATAGAAATGTTTTTTAGTCGTAGAATTGGTGTCGGTCCAAATGGTGAACCCTTACCTATCTTGGGTGGTGCAAGACTCACTGGAACAGCAGGAAGATTCAGAATAGGGGCATTAAATATGCAAACACAAGCAGTAAACAATATAACAGATGGGGATAATTTTTCTGTTTTGCGCTTGAAAAAAGAACTGCCAAATCGAACATCATATGGTTTTATGATGACTAATCGCACTGGATTAGGAACTGATAAAAATTCAAATAGCAGTTATGCCATAGATGCATCATTAGGAATCGGAGAGAATATTCAATTAATTGGATTTGCTGCAAAATCAGACCCGGACAAAAATATTCAAAATATTGATGTTGGAACATATTCCTATTTGCTAGAAGCAAATAGAAATACAAAAAGATTGACGACTCAGCTTCGATTCACGGAAGTAGGTGAAAATTTTAATCCTGAAATAGGTTATGTCAAAAGACAGGGTTATAGAAAAATATTATTTAGAATATTGAACCGAACACGACCAAAAGATACTTTTGGTCTTCTTGAAATTCGTCCTCATATCACTTATTGGGGATATTGGAAAATTGATGGGTTCTTGGAAACTGCGCGTTTGCATGTTGACAATCATTGGGAATTCAGAAATGGGTACCGTATTGATACAGCTATAAACTTTTTGAATGAAGGAGTAATCGATACATTTGAAATTGCGAATGGAGTTATGGTACCTTCAGGACGATATGAACATAAAGAATTACATATCCGTACTAACACTAATTTGACAAAACCATTCAATTTAATCATGGTAAACAAAATTGGTGGTTTTTTCGGTGGCAATCGACGCAATGTTGATTTAACTATTGGATATAGATTTGGGAATCGTTTTACATCTGCACTTATCTCAAAATACAATAATGTTAGTCTGCCTGACGGAAAATTTATCACTCACTTAATCAAGACTAGATTAACCTACTCCTTTACACCAAAACTATATATTCAATCATTAATACAATACAATAACCAATCAGATGAATGGTCAATGAATTGGAGATTTATTTGGCAACAATCTGCTGCTACAGGTTTATACCTGGTATATAACCAAACGCAAGATTATGATGGAATACCTATTAAATACAATATTGCATCAATTATACTTAAATATAG
>UINC01002046.1_pt1 | contig 11911 bp, 13 predicted proteins | sample 5385821 | NCBI WGS metagenome assembly UINC01 (sample SAMEA4666929, study PRJEB26691) | marine metagenome | isolation source: Pacific Ocean | place: Pacific Ocean | collected 2011-10-13 | reverse complement strand
CTGTAGCCATTAAAGTAATATGAGATTTAAAAATATGTAAGGAGCCATCTTCTAAACACCATGCTAATACACCTGCACAAGACCCATTTTTACTCATCAAAATATCTAAAACTACATATTCAATAAAAAATTTAACTTTATTTTTTAATGACTGTTGATATAGAGTGTGAAGTATTGCGTGTCCTGTTCTATCAGCCGCTGCACATGTTCTTTGTGCAGCAGGACCTTCTCCATAATTAGTAGTCATACCACCAAAGGGTCTTTGATAAATTTTTCCATCTTCAGTTCTTGAGAAGGGAACACCAAAATGTTCTAATTCGTATACAGCCTCGGATGAATTCTTGCATAAATATTCGATAGCATCCTGATCTCCCAACCAATCGGCCCCCTTAACAGTATCATACATGTGCCATCGCCAATCATCTTCACCCATATTTCCGAGGGCAGCAGATATCCCGCCTTGGGCAGCAACCGTATGACTTCTTGTGGGAAAAACCTTAGAAATACATGCAGTTTTTAATCCACTTTCTGCACACCCTAGAGTAGCTCTAAGTCCAGCACCTCCAGCGCCAACTATTATTACATCATATTTGTGATCTATAAATTGATTATCGGACATAACTATCCTGCATTACAGTATACCCAATTTAATTATTACAAAACATGAAAGCAATGCGACAATGCATACATACGAAGAATTTAAGAAACGAAGGAAATTATGTAGCCTTGGGGCATCAATATAATCATCAAGTATATGATTAATGCCTATCCACATATGATATGAGATTGAAAACATTAAAAAAAGGAGTGGCAGCCATATAAATAATTGTCTAAATAATTGTTTTACTTGAAAGTAGGGTTCTCCGATATTTGCCAGAAAAAAAAGTAATATGGGAACTCCTATGAGGATATTTAAGAGGGCAGTTATCCTTTGCAAAATAAAATGTCTTGTGCCTTCTGATTTGTGATTAGTCATTAGAGATAATTGAAAGTAAGAATAGTTGAAGAAAGTGATAGGGCCAAAGTTAAAAACGCAAGAATGTCAACACTACGTATATCAAAACCCAATCCGAAATCCCATATAAAATGTCTTATTCCGCCATACATATGATGAAAAAAAATCCAAACGAAAAAGAATAAAGTTATTTTAGATAACTGTGTTGATAAAATTGTACTAACTAAATTAAATGTCTCAGCACCAAAGAAAATTGAAAAATACCATAGTAATAAAAAAAATACTCCTAAATAAAGTACAACTCCTGTTATTCTATGAGTTATAGACATAATCATTGAGAATGAAGGATGATAAATCTGTAAATGAGGTGATAAGGGACGCTCAATATTTTTGTCTTTAATATTTGTCATTCTTAATTTTACCAAAAAAGTTAAGTCAAATAGTCTCTAATCAGATTCTCAGAAATTTGAACAGTATTTAATGCGGCGCCTTTTCTTAAATTATCAGAAACTACCCATAAGTTTAAAGCATTATCAACAGATTCATCTTTCCTAACCCTTGAAATAAAAGTCATATTATCACCTACACAATCAATGGGAGTAATATAATCATTCTCCTTGTAATTTTGGACCTCACAACCTGGTGACTTTTTTAAAATCTCTACAGCATTTTCTATAGAAACGGGTTTGTCAAATTCCACATTTATAGATTCTGCATGACCAATAAATGTGGGAACTCTAACACATGTTGCTGTCACTTCAATTTCAGAAGATAGAATCTTTTTAGTTTCATTTATCATTTTATTCTCTTCCTCTGAGTAACCATTTCCATCAAATGCCCCTATTTGAGGAATCACATTAAAGGCTATTTGTTTCTGAAAAATTTTTGGTTCTATTTCATTATTGCTAAATATACCTTTGGTTTGTTGAAACAGTTCATCCATAGCCTCTTTCCCAGCTCCAGATGTTGAATTGTATGTTGATACCACTATCCTAGTTATATTGGCTAATTGTCTCAAAGGATGGAGTGCAACAACCATTTGTATAGTTGAACAGTTTGGGTTGGCTATAATATTTCTTTTTTTATATCCTTTCATTGCATCAAGATTTACTTCTGGAACAACAAGAGGAACGTCATCATCCATTCTGAATCTAGAAGAATTATCAATAACAATGCAATTCTCTTTTGCAGCTAACGGAGCATATTGCTCTGCGATTGTTCCTCCAGCGGAAAAGAGTGCAATGTCAACTTTTGAAAAATCAAATTCCGACAAATCTTCAACAATCAAATTCTTTCTACCAAATTTTACTGTTTTTCCTTTACTTTTATTCGAGGCGACAGCAAAAACTTGTTCTATAGAGATTTTGCTTTCATCCAAAACATTTAGCATCTCCCTACCAACATTTCCGGTAGCACCAACTATAACTATCCCAATACCCATCAATTTACCCTTCAGATATATTATTCAATTCTTTAATGATAGATTTACCCATCTCATTAGTTGAAATATATTTTGAACCATCACTTATGTCTTTGGTCCTTAAACCCATATTCAAAACTTTCGAGACTGCTTTCTCTAATAAATCTGAGTCTTCTTGTCTATTAAAACTATATTTTAGAGACATAGAGAAGGAAAGTATTGATGCAATTGGATTTGCTAAAGCTTTTCCAGCTATATCTGGCGCAGACCCATGAACCGGTTCATAAAGTGCTGACTTAAAAACAGATCCCTCAGAGTCACCTAAAGATGCTGAAGGCAGCATACCTAAAGACCCTGTCAACATAGCGGCCACATCGGAAAGCATATCCCCAAACAGGTTGTCAGTGACTATCACATCAAATTGTTTAGGCCATCTCACTAATTGCATTGCGCAATTATCAGCCAGCATATGTTCTAGCTGAACATCGGAATATTTATTTTCATGGATTTTTTTAACCTCCTCATACCAAAGGATGCCTGATTCCATAACGTTTCTTTTTTCTGAAGATGTAACTTTGTTATTTCTTTTTCTTGCTAACTCAAATGCAACTTTGGCAATACGATGAATCTCCCATGTTTCATACACCTGGGTGTTAATTCCTCTTCTATTGCTGTTCCCAAGATCTTCAATGCCCCGAGGTTCACCGAAATAAATTCCACCAGTTAACTCACGAACAATCAAAATATCAAGATCCTCTATAACTTCTTTTTTCAGAGTTGAAGAGCCTGACAAAGCTGAAAAACAGATAGCAGGTCTTAAGTTTGCAAATAAATCAAGATCTTTTCGTAAACGAAGTAGTCCGGCTTCCGGTCTATTTTCATACTCAACTTTATCCCACTTAGGCCCACCTACTGCGCCTAAAAGAATGGCATCAGACTCCTTAGCTAGAGTCATGGTAGAATCACTTATCGATGTCTTATTGGTGTCGTAAGATGCACCACCTACTAAGTCATATTCGGTTTCTGCATTAAGATCTTTGTTTTTATTGAACCAATCAATAACCTTGTCTACCTCTTGCATAACTTCGGGGCCTATACCATCACCAGGCAAAATGAGTATTTTAATTGTCATAAAAGATCCACTTTATAAAGAATACCAAGGTAAGTTAGTATTGCTATCATTCTCATATATATCTATTAAATTTGAATCTTTCATAGTCAATCCGATATCATCAAAACCTTCTAACAAAAAAAATTTTCTTGAAGTATCTATTTCAAAGTTAACTTCATAATTACTAACTCTTATAGACTGCTCCTGAAGGAAAATCTCAAACTCTTCTCCTTTAAGTGCAAATTCAGCTAGATACTTTATAACATCTTCAGATAAGAGAATTGGTAAAATTCCATTTTTAAAACAGTTATTATAAAAAATATCTGCAAAACTAGGAGCCATAATAACGCGAATACCAAAATCTAAAAGTGCCCAAGGGGCATGTTCTCTACTCGAGCCGCAGCCAAAATTATTACCAGCCAATAACACTTTTGCTTTACTAAAAGGTTCTTTATTCAAGATAAAATTTTCTATCTCATTTTCATCATAATCATATCTCATTTCGTGAAACAGGTTTTTTCCTAAACCTGTTCGTTTGATTGTTTTTAAAAACTGCTTCGGAATTATCATATCGGTATCAACATTAATCATCATAGAAAATTGATTCCCATCTGTTGTCAGCATCGGGGTAGCAATACCTTTAATATTTGTAAATTTTTCCATTTCTTTAGCTATCCAATTCCCTTACATCTGCCAAATGACCCATGACGGCTGCAGCTGCCGCCATCCTCGGGCTAAGCAAATGTGTTCTCCCGCCTCTTCCTTGCCTCCCTTCAAAATTCCTATTAGAAGTTGAAGCACATCTTTCTTCAGGCAAAAGCTTGTCGGCATTCATTGCGAGGCACATTGAGCAGCCTGGTTCACGCCAATCAAAACCTGATTCAATAAAAATCTTATCCAAACCTTCTTTTTCTGCTTGAGCTTTTACTAAACCTGATCCGGGAACAACCATAGCATCAACATGTTCTGATACTTTTTTATCTTTAAGAATTCTTGCTGCATCTCTTAAGTCTTCAATGCGCCCATTAGTGCAAGAACCTATAAAAACTTTATCAATTTTAAGGCCTTTTATAGGGACCCCTGCCTCTAAACCCATATATTCCAATGAACGCTTTATCGCATTTTTCTTAGAATCATCTTCAATTTCCTCAGGTTTGGGGATATTTCCTCCAATCTCAATAACGTCTTCAGGGCTAGTACCCCAAGTTACTAAAGGTACTAAGTTTTTTGTATCTATTGTTATAGTTTTGTCATAGTGGGCGTCTTTATCGCTTGGCAAAGTTTTCCAATACTCTAATGCTGACCCCCACAACTCACCTTTTGGGGTCATCGGACGATTCTGTAAATATTCATAAGTTTTATTGTCAGGAGCAATTAAACCTGCCCTTGCTCCAGCCTCAATAGTAAGGTTGCACAAGGTCATTCTCCCTTCCATAGTTAAGCTTTCAACAACGTTTCCAGAATATTCTATTACAAAACCTGTCCCGCCAGCCGTTCCCACTGCTCCAATGACAGATAAAGCTAAATCCTTAGCTGTTATATATTCAGGACATCTTCCAACGATCTGTACATTAAAGTTTTTTGATTTCTTTTGAATTAAAGTCTGAGTTGCAAGGACGTGTTCTACTTCTGATGTCCCTATACCAACGGCTAAAGCGCCAAAGGCTCCGTGGGTAGAGGTGTGACTATCACCACATACGATTGTGGATCCAGGAAGGGTAAAACCTTGTTCAGGTCCAATTATATGGACAATTCCTTGTCGTAAGTCATCCATTCCAATAAATTCAATTCCAAAATCCTCACAGTTCTTCCGTAATGCTTCGACTTGTATCCTCGACTCTTCATCTTCAATACCATTAGAACGATCTTTAGTCGGAACATTATGATCAGCAACGGCTAGGGTTTTTTTTGGCTGTCTCACAAACCTATCAGATAAACGAAGCCCTTCAAATGCTTGTGGGCTTGTAACCTCATGAACTAGATGACGATCAATATATATTAAAGAGCTCTCTTTTCCTTGGTGTACAAGGTGAGACTCCCAAATCTTATCATAAATTGTTTTTGGTTGTGTCATTAAGACTCTCAACACGAACTATATTTCTACACTTCGTTATTATTATCTTTCTCGATTGGAAGAGCAGACTCTGACTCAGCTTTCTTAGAAACATTATCTTTCTTCTCTGTAGAGGATTGACGTTCAGCTATTCGAGCTGATTTACCTCTTCGATTTCTAAGGTAATATAATTTTGATCTCTTTACCTTACCTTTTCTAACTACATCAATAGATTCTACCATTGGGCTATAAAGTGGAAAGACTCTTTCAACGCCTTCTCCATAGGAGATCTTTCTGATTGTAAAATTTTGATTAAGCCCTTTACCTGAACGCGCAATACAGACTCCTTCAAAAACTTGAAATCTTTCTCTAGCTCCCTCACGAACTAAGACTTTGACAGAAACATTGTCTCCCGCACGAAATTTGGGAATTTCTTTATTCTCCAACATTTTCTCAATTTGCTTATTCTCTAATATTTCGATTCTGTCCATAAAAACCTAACCCGAAAACATAACCTAAATGTCTTCCAAAACTAAAACAAGATGCCCAATTAACACATTCTTAACAAATAAGTCACTCTAATTTTTATTTTATCAGTCTTTTTTATTTTTTAAAAGCTCAGGGCGTTGCTTTTTAGTAATTTCAAGTGACTTTTGGGACCTCCATTTTCTAATAGCCACGTGATCACCAGATAAAAGAACATCGGGAACATCTATACCCTTAAAATTTTGGGGTTTGGTATATTGAGGATATTCCAAAAGATTGTTTTCCAGAGACTCTTCGACCACAGAATGAGCATTTCCTATCACACCCGGCAAAGTTCGCACAATAGAATCTAAAAAAACCATAGAGGCAATTTCACCTCCTGATAAAATGTAATCTCCAATAGAGATTTCTTCTATATTGTAAACCTCAAGCACTCTTTGATCTATTCCCTCGAAATGTCCACAAATTATGGAAACACCTTTTCCTTGGGCAAATGAATTCACTGTTTTTTGATTTAAAAGACGACCTTTAGGAGATAGATAAACCAATGGTAAATCATCTTCTATTTTTTCCAATCCTTCTTTTATTGCCCTATCCAAAACATCTGCCCGTATTATCATACCAGGTCCGCCTCCGTAAGGTTTGTCGTCTACCTCACTATGTTTTCCTAAACCATAGTCCCTGATATTTAGAACGTTCAGACTCCAAATTCCTTTTTCTAGTGCTTTTCCAGATAAGCTTTCACTTAACGGTCCCGGAAACATTTCTGGATAAATCGTCAAAACATTTACTCTCCAAGACATCTACACCCCTGTTTTACCTATCACTATCATATTTTTTTCAACATCAACGTCTTTTATAAAAGACTTATCAAAGAGTAACATTTCATTTTTGCCATCAATAAACTCAATTTCTATAATATCACCGGCTCCAAAATTATGTACACCAGAAACTTTTCCTAATAAGTTATTATCTAAATCTTTTACAGCTAAACCAATCAAGTCATAATGATACCAACTTTCTTCGCTTAATTTTGGAAGTTGATTTTTTTGAATATATAATTTCTTACCCACGAGATTATCCGCGTCATGGATATTGTTTGATTCTTCAAATTTTATGCCAATGCGCTTTTTAAAAATGTTTGTTCGTGAAACAATTATCTTAGTCCAACTACCTTCAACAAAAAAATATTTGTATGTTTCTATTGATTGAGGAACTTCAAATAAAGAACTTACGCTTACCTCACCGTTTACACCCCTAGCGTTTGTAACTTTGGCAACGTAGATTAAATCTTTTTCTTCAATTTCCACACGAAAACACTATTTCTTTTCTTGTTTTTTGTCGCCTTTTTTAGTGTTTTCGGAATCTTCGTCTTTTTTGGCTTCTTCTTTAGGGGCGGCTTCTTCTTTAGGGGCGGCTTCTTCTTTAGGGGCGGCTTCTTCTTTAGGAGCGGCTTCTTCTTTAGGAGCGGCTTCTTCTTTAGGGGCGGCTTCTTCTTTAGGAGCGGCTTTTTCAACCTTTTCTTTCGGTTGGGCTTTTATAGGGTTATCTGTCTCAATTCTGGTGCCAGAGTTATATGTATTTCTTCCATCATCCAAGATCCCTACATCTTTGAAAAATCTATAAACTCTGTCCGTTGGTTTTGCTCCCTTTGAAAGCCATACTTTAATCTTTTCAACATCAAGATTAATTCTGTCTTCATGATCTCGAGGTAGCAGAGGATTATAGGAACCTACTCTTTCAATATACCTTCCATCTCTTGGAGCCCTCACATCAGCAACAACAATCCTATAATAAGGTCGTTTTTTCGACCCTCCCCGTGCTAATCTAATTTTAACAGACATTCACTTCCTCTTTTAATTTTAAGGATCAGCAGGCAATACACCCGTGTACGAACCCTCGTTGACGGATGGCGATTCCTTTTGAACCGATACATCTACTTTTTTATTAAAAAGCTCGCGAATATAGAGCTTGATTAATCAACAAGTCAATCAATTAAGTAGAAAAAATTACATTTCAGTTCTATAAGACAAATATGGAAGAAAATAATAAAAATATAGAGAGATTCGTACGTATGAATGGAGCAGGAAATAAGTTCTTGGTATTTGAATCGTTTCAAAAAAGTTTGAATGTTAACCAAGAATTAGTAAAGAAACTCTATAATACCCAAATCGATGATCCATTCGATCAATTCGTTCTGCTAGAAAAAGCTAAGCGGCAAGGTGATGCCCATGTATCTTTCTGGAACGCCGATGGAAGCACATCAGGTATGTGTGGCAATGCACTTCGTTGTGTGGCTCATCTTGTATTTGCAAGAAAAAATAGAGATCTTATTATCTTAGAAACAATAAATAAGGATATTAATTGTTGGAAATCCAATAACCTTATTTCTGTCGATGTTGGAATACCAAGTTTTGAATGGAATGATATACCACTAAATAATGAGGTTGAGGATACTTTATCCATGAAGCTTCCTTCGGCGCCCTGTGATTTACCGAACTTCAGTGCTGTCAATATTGGAAACCCTCATGCGGTCTTTTTTTTCCGTGAAGTGACACCAGAACTAAAAAAATATGGATATGAAATCGAAAATAACCCAATCTTTCCCGAACGGGTAAATGTTTCTTTTGCAAATATTTTAAATAGGAATCTTGTTAAACTTGATGTTTGGGAAAGAGGTTCAGGGATAACTCTTGCCTGCGGTTCCGCTGCATGTGCGACCGTCGCCGTTGGATCTAAATTAAACTTAATGGATAAAGAAGTTGAGGTATCTCTTCCCGGGGGAATTCTTAAAATAGTTTTGGACGAAAATGGTCACATCATATTAACTGGTCCTTACGAAATTGAAAAAGAGATCAAAATAAATTTGTCGGATATATAAATGAGCAAGAAATCAGAAGTTATTACGTTTGGATGTCGTCTTAATATTTACGAGTCCGAAATAATTATGCAGGATCTAAAAAAGAATGTTGTTACAAATACCTCAGTTTTTAATAGTTGTGCGGTTACATCTGATTCTGTCAAACAGATTAAAAGAGAAATCAGAAAAAAAAGGAAAGAATCTCCAAATAGAAAAATCGTAGTAACAGGATGCGCTGCACAAATAGAACCTGAGACATTCCAAAGAATGCCGGAAGTAGATCAAGTTATAGGAAATATTGAAAAAAGGCATATTCATAGCAATTTAGAAAAAAATAATCGTGTAGAGGTTCAAGATATTATGTCATTGAACAACTCTCTTAATAGTCTAAAGAAAGGCTATAGCGATAGAACGAGAGCCTTTGTTGAAATTCAAAACGGTTGCAATCACAGATGTACCTTTTGCATAATTCCATACGGCAGAGGTAATTTAAGATCAAAAAAATCCAAAAGCATAACTAAAGAAATAAAAACCCTTATTGTGGAAGGTCATAAAGAAATAATATTAACTGGTGTTGATATTGCTTCATGGGGTCAAGACTTTGAGAAAGAGGGAAAATTAGGAGAATTAGTAAAGGATATTTTAAAAGAGTTGCCGAAGCTTGAAAGATTACGCCTTTCAACTATGGATGTGATTGGGTTTGATAATATTCTTATTGAAAACATTACACAAAACGACAGAATCCTTCCTCATATCCATTTATCTCTTCAGTCCGGGGATAATATGATCTTGAAAAGAATGAAAAGAAGACACTCGAGAGAAGAAGCAATAAATTTATGCAATAGACTAAAAAAAGTCAGACCGGAAATATCCTTTGGGGCCGATCTAATTGTGGGCTTTCCAACCGAGAGTGAAGAGATGTTTCAAAATACCTTAAAAATAGTAGACGAATGTCGACTCGATTGGATCCATGTTTTTCCTTTCTCCCCTAGACCAGGAACTCCAGCAGCCAAAATGCCACAAATCGATATTTCCGTGATCAGAGAAAGAGCAAGAATCCTGAGAAGCAAAGCTCATAATAAGAAAAAAACTCATCTCGCTGGGTTAGTAGGACATAAAAAAGAAGTCTTCATTGAAAAAAATAATAAGGGTTATACAAATCAATTTGCGCCAATAAAGCTACTCGAAAATAAATTAGATTATGGTAAATCTATCAATGCCCTTATTATTGATGCTGATGATGATTTTGGTTACGCAATAAGGGTTTAATTTACTAAAATCTTGTCTCACTGCTTAAAGGGCCGACATGACGGTAAATTATCTTTCCATCGTCAGTTACTATGAATGTTTCTGGCACTCCGATAATGCCCATCTCGATACCAAAAGAACCATCAATATCATATAAGATAACATGATAAGGATTGCCCTCATTAGTTAAGAATGAATCCGCATCCTCTCTTTTGTCTTTATAGTTTATTCCAATGATTTTTATATCTGAATCTTTTTTAAGACTCATTAATACAGGATGTTCAACCTCACATGGAAGACACCAAGACGCCCAAAAATTAATCAATTTAGTGCCTGAAGAATTTATAAACGATTGTAGGTTTATATCTTCTGTACTGTCAAAAAAGATAGTCTCTAAAGCAAGTAACGGAACTTCTTTTCCTATCAGCGGGGTAGGAATCACACGAGTATTCTTCAAAGAAATGCTGAAAATAAATAAAATTATCACTAAGGAAAAAAAGATTAAGGGTAAAAATCGTTTCATTAAAAATTCACAATATTATTAAAAAAATCTAAACTTTGTATATATTTGACAATTAAGTTAATCACATAATATACATAAGAAATATCTGATAGGAAGAAATCATTATAAAAGATAATATAAAGAACCAAGATAGTTTTAAATCCCGGAAATTCTTCCAAATAGGCAAAAAAAAATATCTCTATTACAGTCTTAAAGAAGCTCAAAAGAATGGTTTAAAAAATATAAACCGGCTTCCTTTCTCTCTGCGTATATTATTGGAAAATCTCTTAAGAAATGAAGATGGAAATGAGGTAAAAAAGAAAGATATCATTTCGATTAACTCTTGGATAAAAAATAGAAAATCAAAAAATGAAATTGCCTTTAACCCTGCAAGGATTTTGATGCAGGATTTTACTGGTGTTCCAGCAGTTGTTGATTTGGCTTCTATGAGAGAAGCGATTGAAAAAAGAGGTGGAGACGCTAAAAAGATTAATCCTTTGATCCCTGTAGACCTCGTCATAGATCATTCTGTCATGGTTGATAATTTTGGCAACCAGAATTCATTCAATAAAAATGTTGAGCTTGAATATGGTAGAAATAAAGAAAGGTATTCATTCCTAAAATGGGGATCTAATGCGTTTAAAAATTTTCGTGTCGTCCCTCCTGGAACAGGCATCTGTCATCAAGTCAATCTTGAATATTTAGCAAGGACTGTTTGGAGCAAGAAGGAAAGAATCGATGGTAAAACTTATAATGTTGCCTATCCAGACACTGTGGTAGGAACCGACAGTCATACAACCATGGTTAATGGATTATCTGTTTTGGGTTGGGGGGTCGGAGGAATTGAAGCCGAAGCAGCCATGCTTGGACAACCAATTTCAATGCTAATACCTGAGGTTATAGGATTTAAATTAACAGGCAAGATTAAAGAGGGAATAACGGCAACTGATCTTGTGCTTACTATTGTCGATATGTTGAGAAAAAAAGGTGTAGTAGGAAAATTTGTAGAATTTTATGGACCCGGACTAGAAAACCTTTCTATAGAGGATCGGGCAACTATTGCAAATATGGCGCCAGAATATGGTGCAACATGTGGTTTCTTTCCCATAGATTCGGAAACAATTCGTTATATGAAAGACACTGGAAGAAATAATGGACAAATAGAATTAATTAAAAAATATGCTAAGGCACAGGGGATTTTTAGGACAAAAAATACTCCTGAACTTACCTTTACAAGTAAGTTAAGTCTTCATCTTGACTCAGTTTCGGCGAGCCT
>UINC01001675.1_pt1 | contig 11943 bp, 13 predicted proteins | sample 5385821 | NCBI WGS metagenome assembly UINC01 (sample SAMEA4666929, study PRJEB26691) | marine metagenome | isolation source: Pacific Ocean | place: Pacific Ocean | collected 2011-10-13 | reverse complement strand
CCTGACGCACTCTTGATTATCGCTCCGAGACACCCAGAGCGATTCGCGGCTGTTATGCAGTTAAGCGAGCAGGCTGGATTTGAGACAATGCGACGGAGTGATTTAACGATTGATTGCGAACCCAGAGTAGATGTCGTGATTCTAGACACTATCGGAGAGCTCGCGCGCGTGTACGAAGTGGGCACCGTTGTTTTTGTTGGAGGAAGCCTTGTTACTGCTGGCGGGCACAACATTCTTGAGCCGGCGGTGTTTGGTAAGCCGATTCTTTTTGGTCCTCACATGGAGAATTTTCAGGAAATTGCAGATACATTTGTCGAAAATGGAGCAGCATGCCAAGTTCAATCGGGTCAAGAATTGGAAGACATGCTAGTTAAGCTCCTCGCCGATCCCGTTCGGCAGGCTGGCCTTGGAGTTTCTGCGCGTACCCTGGTCGAAGCCAACCGTGGGGCTAAAGATGCTACGTTAGATGTAATATCAATGCTACTGCCTAGCGATGATCAAACTGCTATCTCGTAGCGTTCATTTCGTATCGTCAACGGAACTGGGACATCTTAGAACAACATGAAATCCCATTCTTATTACTCGTAGACCAATACTTTGAATGTACTGAGTTCACTATTCGGTGAAATTGTTAAGCGACGTCGTCGCTGGTACGACCGACATGCGACTGCTCGGCGGAGGCTTGCCTGCCCAGTTATCAGCGTTGGGAGTTTGTCGGTTGGTGGCAGTGGAAAGACACCTGTGGTAGCACACCTCGCCAAATTGCTTGCGGGCGGAGGTGAGCGCCCAGCCATTCTGAGTCGAGGTTATGGACGGAAAGATTCTGCTGACGGAGTTGTCGTGGTCCGTGACGAGGAGGGTGTACAAGCTCCGCTTGCTCGTGCCGGAGACGAGCCTCTCATGCTTGCTCGTAATCTGGATGGTGTCAGGGTTGTCGTTGCGCCAGATCGTTATTTGGCAGGCAGACTTGCTGAAATGAGACTCGGTTGCTCCGTTCACCTGCTCGATGACGGATTTCAACACTTACAGCTTGACCGTGATATTGATTTACTCGTGATGCACAGTGATGAGTTTGAGGATCCACAGGTGCTTCCGTTTGGTACGTTGCGCGAACCTTTGGAAACTGCCGCAAGAGCTGACGCGTTGCTTGTTTCAGGGGATATGTCCGGAACAGGAAAGTCGATTATAGACACGTTGCAGCTATCACGGATCTACCAAATGCAGCGGGTATTGGACGTTCCTAGATCGACAGACTCTGGGAAAAGCCCTGTGCCATTATCGGTGTCGAGTCGTATCCTTGCTATCGCCGGTATTGCCAAGCCAGATCGATTTTTCTCTGAGATAGGAACATTTGGCGGCATAGTAGTTCGGACCTTAGCATTTTCTGATCATCACGAATTCACCCAGCAAGACATCGTGAAAATCACTGAACTCGTCAGGGCTTTACGCATTGACCTCGTCTTAACGACAGAAAAAGATTACGTCAGATTAGAGCGTTACCAGCCATTTGCGTTTAATGTTGCGATTGTTCCGCTCAAGATTGAAATCGAAGAAGAAGGGGAATTTCTGTCGTGGATTACCTCACAGTTAGCCGCAACGCGTGAAAAAAGAAAGCAAACGGATGGTGCGCCGTAAGAGCAGTTTTTCTGATCGCCTGGAGTACTTCATTGTCCAATGTGTGGCAAGCGTAGTTGCAGTACTGCCTTGGACCGTGCTCGATTGGTGTGGTGGTGCACTGGGTTGGGTGTTCTATGTAGTTGATGGACCGCATCGTCGTCTGACCCACGAGAATTTGCAAGCTGCGTTTCCTTTAAAATCCAAGCAGGAGTGCCGAGCCTGTGCACGTGCTACTTTTGTGCATTTTGGGCAGGTGGTTTTAAATCTCTTAAAGTTCTGGAAGTTTTCACCTGAACAAATGAGTGCACGGGTTGAGTTCATTGGGAGTGAACATGTTGAGCAAGCTCAGACAGAAGGCCGAGGAATTTTATTTTGCACCGGACATTTCGGATGCTGGGAGTTACAGGCGTTAGTACATGCATTACGGTTTCAACCGATGGCCGTTCTGGCGCGACCATTAGACAATACTTTTCTCAACGAGTATTTGGAGACTATTCGGACTTCCACAGGTAACTCAGTTATTTATCGGCGTGGTTCTCTTCGGCGGGTGCTGCGTAAACTTGCCGAAGGGGGTGGAGTAGGCATGTTAATTGATCAGCACATACAGGGCAGGGATGCCATCTTTGTTGATTTTTTTAATCGACCCGCGGCGACGACTTCTGCTCTGGCTGCGCTGGCCGCGCGCACTGGAGCAAAGGTGATCCCACTATTTGCACTTCCTCTTCAGGGCGGGCGTTACCAGATGATTTATGAGCACGCTGTTGAGCCTCCAGAGGATAACAGTGATAAGGAGATGCAAGCGTTTACGCAGCGATGTACCAATGTGCTTGAGACGTACGTTCATCAACATCCTCATTTGTGGTTGTGGATGCATCGACGATGGCGTGATGGCGAGCCGAACCCGGATCAGACGATAAGTGCATCTCCAACGACGAGCTCCGATGGGAAGTCGGCTACCTCAGGTCAAAACAACTTCGTCAAGGACGAGTTGCCTGATCTGTAACAGGAGATTACTGGGACTGAAATGCGTGTTCTGATTAGAACTCCGAATTGGCTAGGCGACATCGTTATGGCGTTGCCGGCCACTACTGCGATCAGGCGTCATTTTTCATCGGCGACCTTGTGTGTGGCGGCTCCAGTAGCGCTAGCACCGTTATTCAAGGCGGTTGAGGGGATCGATGAAATTATCGGTTTGTCCGGTCATGGCTTTATCGAAACAAAGCAAGAGATTACGACAATTGCTAAAGAAAATTTTGACACCGCAATCTTGTTTCCGAATTCATTCCGCTCGGCGTGGGTCCTTTATCGTGCTGGGGTACGAGAACGGTGGGGTTATAAGTCGGATTTCCGTGGATGGCTCCTGTCACGCGCAATTCGAAAACTCAAACACGAAGGAACAGGTCAGCGTCATCAGGTGAACTACTACGAAGATCTTGTTCGTGGTCTTGGAATTGATTCGAACAAGACAAATCCTCGACTAATACCTTCCCAAGATATGAAGGTGTTGGGTGCTGACTTGCTTGATCGTCGCAATGTTGCAAGAGACAGTGGGCCTTTTATCGGTATAGCGCCAGGTGCTGCCTACGGACATGCGAAACGGTGGTCTCCATTACGATTTGCTGAGGTTATCTTGCGCCTTTACCGATCAATTGATGCGACTTGCGTACTGGTAGGTAGCAACGCTGATCGTGATGCTGGAAGTGCGATAGAATCCGCCTTACTGACGCTTGACCATGACGGCCAGAAGACGCCTATGCGTTCTCAGAAATTTGTAAATCTTATTGGCATGACGGACATTTCCGCGTTAATCGGGATTGTGTCGCAATGTCAAGTGTTCTTGTCAAATGATTCGGGTGCCATGCATCTAGCATCTGCGTTGGACATTCCTGTCACAGCCGTATTTGGTTCTTCTGATGAGTTTCAAACATCGCCACTTGGTCGACACACCATTCTTGTAAACCCGGTTCGGTGTCGGCCTTGCTTACTCCGTGAGTGTCCAATTGATCATCGGTGCATGTCTGGAATTTCTAGCGACCGAGTCATTGAAGCGCTTGAACAACAACTGGTCGAGGCAATTTCGTGAGCGGAACTCACCTTGCGCCGACGGTGTTTCTCGATCGTGACGGTACTTTAATTGAGGAAGTGGGATACCTCAGTCATCTTGATCGTATCGTGCTGTACCCATGGAGTATAGAATCAGTTAAGTTACTCAACCGAGCTGGTTTCAAGGTCGTTGTAGTAACCAATCAGGCTGGTGTTGCACGCGGCCTCTTCGACGAAGACTTTATTGATGAAGCCCATCGATTTCTCGATCAAAAATTCAGTGATGGGGGCGCTACGATCGACAAGTTTTACTATTGCCCGCATCACCCAGAGGCGTCCGTCGAGGCGTATCGTTCTGAGTGCGACTGCCGCAAGCCTAAGGCTGGGATGCTTTGGAAGGCTGCTCAGGAGTTACAGTTGGAACTAAGCCATTCTTTCGTCATTGGCGATAGATTGAGTGACCTGCGGCTCGGGCAAGCGGTCGGCGCGAGAAGTTTGCTGGTTCGGACGGGTTATGGTGAAACTACAGCAAGAGAACTGACTGATGACGTTGAAGTTGCTTACACAGCTCCAGAATTGATGACTGCTGTTGCTTGGATTTTGCGACACTCCACGTGACCATGTAGGCGAGAAAAGGTTTTTCATGTATCCACTTCCACCAGTTCAAGCACTTCCAGGAAATCAAGATCGCATGACCAGATTTCTGGAACTCATTGACGGACTGGCAAATCGTCGTATCGTCGTGATAGGTGATGTTATCGCTGACGAATTTATTTCTGGAAGAATTTCACGAGTATCGCGTGAGGCGCCAGTCTTAATTCTTTCTTACGACTCCACTCAGATCGTCCCCGGAGGAGCTGGCAATGCAGCAAATAATGTAGCCACACTCGGTGGACAGATCGACATCTTCGGGCTCATAGGTCGTGACGAAGCGGGCCGGCGCACCGTTGCGGGTTTTGCTCCAGGTGTGAATAGCAAAGGTCTAGTTAAACTGCCCAAACATTTGACGCCAACAAAAACCAGAATTCTCGCTGGCGGTGCGCATTCGGCCAAGCAACAAGTTGTGCGTATAGATCGTGTGCCCACTCTCAACTTGGACGCTGCATTCCATCGTTCCTTCAGTCGATCAGTTTTGCGTGCCGTACGGGATTGTGATGGTGTCATTTTTTCTGACTATGGTTCAGGACTAGTGACGTCAACACTCGCCGCTTCGGTACTAAAAGCCGTCCACGGTCGTTCGAAGCGCCGTCGGCCAATTCCAGTTCTAGTAGATTCCAGGTATAACCTCCTTGCCTTTAAAGGCTTTACAGCTTGCACACCGAACGAATCAGAGATTGAAGCGTTACTCGATGTACACGTCGACGACGATGCCGTTCTCAAACGGGCAGGGCGAGCGTTACTAAAACGCACCCAGATGGCGTCAGTTCTTGTCACGCGTGGGAGTCGGGGGATGCTGTTGTTTGAGAAGTCGAAGCCTGCTGTAGAAATTCCAATTTTTGGGACCGACGAGATTGCCGATGTGACTGGAGCCGGTGATACGGTTATTGCAACTATCACACTGGCACTTACCGCGGGCGCCTCAATTTATGAGGCCGCAAGACTTGCGAACTACGCTGGAGGTATAGTCGTTATGAAGCGTGGCACTGCGACAGTCTCGAGTGATGAACTTCGGGCCGCTGTAAAATCCGATCACGATTTTTCTGGTGGGTAGTTGAAAGCAACGGACCATTAAAAAAGTAAGCATGAGGGATTGTGGGAGAAATTATTACGTTGGATGCATTGGTAAAGTGCGTCGCGGAGTATCGAGCAGCTGGTGAAACGGTTGGACTTGCCAACGGATGTTTTGACGTCCTTCACGTTGGCCATGTGCGCTACCTGTTAGGCGCTGCTCGAGAAGCTGACCGACTTGTCGTTGCAGTAAACGATGACGTATCGGTGGGTCGCTTAAAAGGTGCTGGGAGACCGATTCTGACAGTTGTTGATCGCGTCGAGATTGTGTCAGCGCTGCGTGTTGTGGATAAGGTGCTCGAATTTTCTGGCGATACTGTTGCCGACGTTATTCGAGCCATCAAGCCGGATGTGCACTGTAAGGGTAGCGACTACACTGTTGAGTCGGTTCCCGAGGTAGACCTAGTTGCGTCATACGGAGGTCGAACAGCAATTGTTGGTGATCCAAAAGATCATTCGACGCGAGAGTTGCTTGCCCGCATTGTTCGAGATGTTGGCAGTCCCTGAGTGTTGGACTTTGCGATGATGAGCGAGCGTATCCTGATTGTTCGGCTTGGCTCTCTCGGTGATATTGTCCATACGCTCCCTGTCATTTCGGCGCTGAAGCGTGCCATGCCTCATAGCCAGATTGACTGGATCGTCGATGAACGAAATCAAGCGATCCTTGAACTCACGCAGGGACTTAATCGCCTTATCGTCCTGCCAACGCGAGCCAAATCAATAATTGGAACTTGGAAAATATTGCGAGAATTGCGGCAGCAGCACTACGATGCAGCACTTGATCTTCAAGGACTAATGAAATCGGCAGTGGTGGCACGTGTCAGTGGTGCTAAGCGAATCATTGGATTTTCACGTGAGCACTTGCGAGAATCGGCTGCCCGTTTGTTTTACACTGAAGTATGCGCCCCGTCCAACAAGCCGCATGTTATCGATAAGAATTTAAGTGGAGCGGCTGCTTTGGGTGCAGACGTTACACTTAAGGAATTCCCGATTTCTGTTCCTGCTTCGGCCAAACCCGCTGAGCTTCGGAGCAAACTTGGTTTACAGCCAAGCACTGATTATGTGCTTTTGAATCCAGGAGCGGCTTGGCCGAACAAGCGTTGGCTACCGGCCCGATTTGGTGAATTGGCAAGCTGGATCAAAAGCCATCACAATCTTGGTTGTGGTGTCTTATGGGGCCCAGGGGAGCAATCGCTTGCAGAAGAAGTGGTTGCTTTCTCGAATGGGACGGCTGTGATTGCGCCAAGGACGACTATTGGTGATCTGGTTGCACTTATTAAGGATGCAAGACTTGTTGTGTCTGGCGATACTGGGCCCATGCACATTGCCGCCGCAGTAGAAACCGCCATCGTGGGAATTTACGGGCCAACTGATCCGCTACGAAATGGCCCCTGGGCTCCAGGCGACCTGACAATTTCTCGCTTTTCAGATTGTGGCTGTCATCATCGTCGACGATGCGGAGCGGCACAATGGTGTTTGGAATCAATTCCTGTAGGGGATGTGATCGACGCGGTCGAGCAGCGCTTACAAATTGTTCGGGATAATGAATAACCTTCTTCCTTCGACAGGACCACACCGTGTCCTCTTCTCTATCGCCCGCTGGAGGGTGCCGATCGGTTTTGTCTTGGCTATTATCGTGTTAGGACAGACAAGTCCAACTTGGATAACACTTGCCGTAGGTGGGGGAGTGGCATGCGCTGGTGAGAGCCTTCGTGTTTGGGCCGCTGGTCATTTACTGAAAGGACGGGAGGTGACGGTATCGGGTCCATATCGATGGTGCCGTCATCCCTTGTATCTCGGTTCTGGACTTATGGGTTTAGGTTTGGTCATCGCTTGCGGAAGCGTGCTAGTGGCGGTGGTAGTGCTGACCTACTTGGGTGTCACATTGATAGCTGCAATACTTACTGAGGAGTCCGTTCTGCGCGAACGGTTTGGCGATGAATACGATCGTTATGCTGACGGCTTGACCTCTAATTCTGACCGACGATTTAGTGTCGATAGAGCAATCGACAACCGTGAGTACCGGGCGATTTTTGGACTAGTGATGGTCGTTGGTTTGCTGGCCTTTCGGATTTGGATAGGTTGAGGCGTGATGTTGATTTTTCATGATGTTTCAATCGTAAGTCGCCGCGTAATTAACCGAAAAGGCAGCTATTACTTTATAATGCTGTGTTGGGTTTGAAGTCGGATGGTGTGCCGGGCGGTTAGCTCAGTGGTAGAGCACCGGCTTTACACGCCGGCTGTCACAGGTTCGAATCCTGTACCGCCCACCAGGTTTTAAGTTAGCGGGGCCGTAGTTCAGCTGGTTAGAACGCCTGCCTGTCACGCAGGAGGTCGCGAGTTCGAGTCTCGTCGGCCCCGCCAATCTCTTCGACAGTTAAAAGAACACGAAGCCGTTAACCTTGGCCTGTTCGATAACCATTTATGTATAACAGGCGATGGAGACCAGAGTGGAATTCTGGGTGCGGACTAAGACACTCGCCTGCGCCTGATCTGCCGAACTGGCATGATACGATGACCTTGATATTTTCATGCCATTTCGAGATATCGCTGGTCATCGTTCGATCCTGACCCTCTTGTCGAGGGCCGTGATGCGGGAGAGTTTCCTCCCCACCCTGTTGTTCGTGGGACCGAACGGTGTTGGCAAACGCCGAACGGCTATGGCCTTGGCCCAGGTAGTCAATTGTGAAAAGCCGGTGTCAAGCAAGATCGATTCGGCGTATCCCACGGCCGGGAGGAAAAGCGACACCTCGGATGTCGGTGTCGATGCCTGCGGCCAATGCGAGTCCTGTCAACGCATCGACCGAGAATTACACGCAGATGTCCTGTTAGTCGCTTCAGGAGAAAACGAACCCATTAAAATCGAGCAAATTCGTCCTGCGATCGAACATTCAAGCTATCGTCCGTTTGAAGGGCGTCGTCGTTGCGTGATCATCGATGACGCCGACAAGCTAACACTTGCTGCGCAGAGCGCGCTACTTAAAAGCCTTGAAGAACCGCCATCAACTTCATTGTTTGTACTCGTTTCAGCCCGTCCGGACACGCTGTTGGTAACCGTCCGTTCGCGCTGTCCGCAATTCCGTTTTGGGCCGCTAACTCCAGCTGAAATTGCAGCTGTATTGGTACGGTCGCATAATTACAGCGAGACGGACGCAAACATTACTGCGGCTTCTGCTGATGGGAGTCTCAAGGCCGCTGTAGACGCGAACACGGATGAGGTGTCGCGTGCCCGCGATGTAGCAGTTCGGACGTTGCTGGCCTTGGCGGCGGCTGATTCTCCGAAGCGTCGCTTAGCGTGTGCGCAAGTGCTTGTAAAAAAGGAAAAAAAACTGGACGGTGCGATCAAGGACCGGGATTTACTCATCCCTCGGCTACGAGCTTTGACGTCTATCTTGAGGGATGTCGGAATTTTTTCAGTTCGCGGCAATGATAAAGTACTGGCCAACGCTGATCTTGGAGATGAGTTGCAGCGCATGACGAGGTCATACGATAGTAGTCGCGTCATACATGGATTTTCTGCGGTCGATCGTGCACTGTATGCGGTTGCGAAACGAAATGCCAATCCGAAAATTGTGGCTAACTGGCTTGTGTTTCAACTTTAATTTTGTGAACTGATGCACACTGATCGTCTGCCTCGTATCGCCATCACAGTAGGGGACCCTTCCGGTATTGGGCCAGAAATTGCTGTGAAAGCGTCCTCGGACCCGAGGGTTCGGGAGGTTGCGGAAATTGTTGTCTACGGACCGTCGACGGACGATGCACTCAAGGCTTTCAAGACTGGAGAGGTGACGGCCGAGTCGGGCCGCGTTGCGTACGAGACTATCCTCCAGGCTGTGGAAGATGTTCAAGCAGAGCGCCTCGATGCTCTTGTCACGGGCCCCATTAACAAAGCTGCATTTGCGGCTGCCGGATTACCGTGGAAGGGACATACTGATCTGCTTGCGCATTTAACCAATGCGCCGCGGGTGGCGATGATGTTCCATTCACAGTCGTTACGAGTTGTCTTAGCAACAGTGCATGTGCCACTTGCCGAAGTGCCGCAGTGTTTAACTGCCGATTTGCTTGAGACGACGATCCGTCTCGCGGCAGCCGAATTACCTCGATTTGGATTTCCCTCACCACGTTTGGCCTTAGCAGGCTTAAATCCACATGCTGGTGAAGGGGGTCTACTCGGCAAAGAAGAAGTCGAGAGATTTTCGCCAGTCGTTGCGGCGTGCCGATCCGACAACATTGATATTATCGGTCCACTTCCGGCGGATACAGTTTTCGTGAATGCCGTGCGGGGTCAGTTTGATGCCGTGGTGGCTTGCTATCATGATCAAGGTTTGATTCCGGCGAAATTGGTAGCATTCGGGCAAACTGTTAACGTTACGCTTGGGTTGCCCATTATCAGGACATCAGTTGATCACGGTACGGCGTTTGATATTGCCGGGCAAGGAGTGGCAGATTCATCCAGTATGATTGAGGCGGTACTACTTGCGGCTCGGCTGGCATCGGAATCTATACGGGATCCTGTCACAAGACAATGATGGCTGAGGGCAAACGCGCAGAGAAACTCATTACGGACAATCGGAAGGCTTTTCACGATTACCATATCGTCGAGACGTGGGAAGCTGGGATTGTGCTGCTGGGTACGGAGGTGAAGTCGATTCGGGAGGGGCGCGTCAATTTACGTGATAGCTACGGGCGAGTCGAAGCCGGGGAAGTGTTTATTTACAATATTCACATCAGCTCCTATAGCCATCGAGGCTATGCAGACCACGAAACTACCCGCCGACGGAAGTTACTGCTAAAGAAAAGTGAAATTCGAAAGCTTATCGGAAAAACTGTTGAACGCGGGATGACACTTGTTCCGACGCGTATGCATTTTCGAGAGGGTCGAGTTAAGGTGGTCATCGGTTTGGCCAAAGGCAAGAAGCTCTACGACAAACGAGAAACTCTGAGACGTCGTGAAATCGATAGAGAGACGCGTAAAGTAATTAAAGAGCGAGGTCGGTAGGCATTCAGTTAGTGGTCCATTGATGACGGGTGGCAGATGAGCAACAAAATACCTTTACTTGATCTGCAGGTTCAGTACGACACGATCCGTGACGATTTGTTAGCAGCGGTTACACGCGTCTGCGACCACCAGCAATTCATTTTGGGACCCGAAGTGGAATTAGCAGAGCAGGAGCTCGCTTCATGGATTGGCGTAAAACATGCCATAGGGGTGTCCTCCGGCACTGATGCGCTGCTTGCCACGATGATGGCGTTTGATATCGGTCCAGGAGACGAGGTTGTTACCAGCAGCTATTCGTTTTTTGCTACGGCTGGATCGATTGCGAGACTTGGTGCAACACCAGTCTTTGTTGATATCGACCCCAGCACTTTCAACCTCAGTCCGGAAGGTGTTAAGCAAGCAGTTACTTCACGGACGCGGGCAATTTTACCGGTGCATCTATTTGGACTGAGCGCTGATATGGATCCTATTCTGGAGCTGTCCGAATCCACCGGCCTACCGGTCATTGAGGATGCGTGCCAAGCCATTGGTGCTCAATACAAAGGTCGTCCAGTTGGGGGGCTCGGTACCGCTGGTTGTATATCGTTTTTTCCTAGCAAGGTCTTGGGTGGATTTGGGGACGGTGGTTTAGTTGTTACCAATGACGAAAAACTCGCTAGGCGGGTCAGATTACTGAGGAAACATGGGGCCGAACCAAAATATTTTCATAAGACGGTCGGCGGAAACTTTCGTTTGGACGCGCTCCAGGCCGCAATTGTGCGGACGAAACTACCGTATCTGAACGACTGGCTCTCCGCTCGGCGGGAGCGTGCCGATCGATACGCGTCTTTGTTTACTGACGCGAGCGTTCCGAAGCATGGCGTCGTGCTTCCCTCGTTACCCGAAAACCATTTGCATAGTTACCATCAATATGTAGTGCGAGTGCCAAAGCGGGACGAACTTCGGGCCCATTTGAACGCGCAGGAAATCGGTACGGGTATCTATTATCCTGTCCCGTTGCATCTACAAGAATGCTTTTCGCATCTCAATTACCCAGTTGGAGCTTTACCACACGCTGAAGCGGCCGCCGTACAAACTCTTGCGTTGCCTATGTATCCCGAGCTGACCGAACAACAGCAAGCGCGAGTTGTTAGTGCGATTGCAGACCATGTGAAGAGTGCATGATGGTGCGAGAGATTTACTTGGCCGATGTCTGCATAACATAAGTGATCTAACGGAATGCCTCGTCTCCGAATTGTGGTCATGGGTGCCGCTGGACAGTTAGGCGGTGCTGTGGTGCAAGAGTTCGCGTCGCATGATGTGATGGGTTTCACTCGGCAGGATGTTGAACTGACAAATCATCAAGCGGTTCTGGCCTTGGTGATGGATCTCAAGCCAGACGTTCTTATTAACTGCGCGGCATACAATCGGGTAGATGATGCCGAAGACGATGTTCTTGCTGCTATCGAGACCAATGCTTTTGCCGTACGTTCGTTAGCGCGAGCAGCTGACATTGTGAAGTCGACCTTTGTTCATTACAGCACTGACTTCGTATTTGATGGTACTGGAGAAACACC
>UINC01002032.1_pt1 | contig 11947 bp, 8 predicted proteins | sample 5385821 | NCBI WGS metagenome assembly UINC01 (sample SAMEA4666929, study PRJEB26691) | marine metagenome | isolation source: Pacific Ocean | place: Pacific Ocean | collected 2011-10-13 | reverse complement strand
ACAGAATTCAGAATCTAGGATAGTAGGAATTCCTCAGCAGAAAATGCAGAAGCTCCGTCCGATGGGCTGCAAACATAGAGATGGGCTTTTCTATCTGAAGCTTCGGTATAATCTTTGAGTAATTGTTCAACAAAAGCATCGATGCTTTTGGTATTGACCAAGGCCATTGCACAGCCGCCAAACCCTGCGCCAGTCATCCGGGCCCCATAACAGCCTTGAGCTTTTCTGGCACATTCAGCAATGAGGTCCAGGGCTTCACTGGATACTTCAAAATCATCACGCAAACTAATGTGACTGGCAATCATCAGTTTTCCGACCCTATCCAGATTTCCCAAGCGCAAAGCCGCGGCACAATCAAGTACCCTTCCGTTTTCTCTGATTACATGACGCGCCCTCCTGAACTCAAGAGGATCAAGCTTCGCTTTCGATCCTTCCAACTCTTCGATTGAGACGTCTCTGAGAGCCTTGACTCCAAAGTAACTGGCTACAGACTCACACTGGCTCCTGCGTTCATTGTACGCAGAATCGACCAACCCGCGACGAGTATCAGTATCCAGAATCACCACTCTGACAGTTTCAGGCAAAGGCACGTGAATGGTCTTAAGGCTACGACAATCGAGTAACAATACATGCCCCGCCCGCCCCGAAGCAGATATCATCTGGTCCATGATGCCGCAATTCATACCGACCCATTCATTTTCGGCTAATTGACAGATGCTGGCCATCTGGCTTGGATTCCAGTTCCAGTGTCCCACTGTTCCAAATGCTCTTGTAAGGGCCAGTTCCAGGGCAGCCGATGAAGAAAGTCCTGCCCCGATAGGAACATTCCCGGCCATCACGCCCTTCCAGCCAAAGAGCTCCAATTTGGATTTTTTGTATATGTTAATTAACCCTTTCAAGTACTCTGGCCAGCCTTCGCCCCTAGTCAAAGCACGATCAAAGGGGACACGAATGCCTTGATCAAAATCGAGTGAATGTAAACGAATTTCTGGCTCTGGAATGGCTGATAAGGCGATCCAGACTGCCCGGTCTATAGCAAGAGGTAGAACGTAGCCGTCGTTGTAATCTGTATGTTCTCCTATCAGGTTCACCCTCCCCGGAGCCTGAACCAGATATTCAGGAGCATTACCATATTCCTCTTCAAAAACCTTAAGAACACGCTCTCTTGGTGAGGAATGAACCATCATTAAAACTCAGACTTTTAAATTTCATCAGAAATTATTTTGTATAATTATTAATGTTCTTTTTTCTTTAGTAAAGAGTTATCGTCAAAAGTGGTGTTTGAGTTAATCGAGTCAAGCGTCAATCCGGAAGGCCCCTAAAACTAACCCCATCGAGTGGGTTAAAATCTTGTGTTCAACTCAATTAGGGACCTGTGCCCCGAATCCAGTCCGGGATGACAAAATAAATACTTTTCAGCAAGTCCTATTTACTACTTAATGGGAATAGTGTTCATCGAAGATATATTTTGGTACAAAACTCAGCTGCCCAGTTTTACTTCGTGTTATATTCAGTAAAGTCCTGTCAAGCCTTCCAGGTACTCGGGAAAATCGGCATCAAAACAGAAGTGCAGGGTCTGGAAGCGTTCTCGGAAGCGGGAGACCTCGTCCCCGACATTTCTGCCGCGGACAGCTTCGCTGAAAAGCCCGGCAAACTCGCCGAAATCCTCCTCCTTCATGCCAAAACGAGTCATTTCGGCAACTCCCATGCGTAGTCCGGAACTTGAGGTGAAGCTCTCGTCGGAGGGAATTGCCTGGTAGTTGACGATGATGTTACTTTCCTCCAGTTCCTTCGCAATTTCGCAGCCCTGAGCGTAGCCCACCACGACCACAACCTGATGGGTCTCGGTGTAGCCAAGATCCGGATCACCCTGTACCTCCAGTCCTTCATCAGCCAGTGCTTGAGCAAAAGCCCTGGCATTGGCCAGAACCTGTGGCTGGTAAGTGTCCTTGAAAGCATTTATTTCCAGCGCAGCCATCAGCATGCCGAGCAGGGTGCCGAGGTGGTGATTACTGACAGCACCAGGAAATGTTCGCCGCTGGATCGCTTTCCAGAGTTCGAATTCGGGCGTTTCTTCTTCAAAAATAGCACCGATAATCCCGCGCTGCGAGCCGAACAGTGTCTTGTGTGTAGATCCGGTAACGATGTCCGCCCCCTCCCCGAACGGATCCTGGAAATGCTGACCGATCAGGCCGATAACATGCGCCATGTCGTACAGTAGTAACGGCCGTGATGACTTCACGTCCAGCAGCTTCCGGATGGCTGCTACCGGTTCAGGATGAAGGATCATGCTCTTGCCGAGAATGATCAGTTCCGGGTCGAAACGTTCCAGCAGATCGGCTGTTTCCTCAAGATCGATGCAGTATGGATTGTCCTTCAGCACAGGGAAGTTCAGCACGGCGTATTTCTCCGTGACAGGATCCTTGGCAACGTAATCGCGTAGCGCACCCATCGGCTGGGAACTGAGGTGACCGCCTTTTCCGATGTGGTTGTTCATAACCAGCGACATACGGCCCGGTTCACTGCGGCGCTCGGTACGGTTACGGAAATCGACAAGGGCACTGAAAACTGTCATGTTGGCCATCTGTCCGCTGATTACCCGCGATTCAATATGCGGACAGCCGAGAAAATCACGCATTTCCTCTGCCAGCCGCTCCTCCACCCACTCGATGAATTCCGTGCCCTGGTAGTAGAACACCTCCTGTTCAAAGGCCGCGAGCAGTTCCTTGTGCTCAGCGTAACGTCCGCAGGGATCAGTGATCTGAAGCAGTCTCACCAACGAAGACTGCGTCATCTCCGAAGGGATAAGGTTGACGCAACTCCGCTGCCGCCACTCGTGGTTTTCCAGGCTCTTTTTCAACAGTAGAACTACTTTCTCCCTGACCGCATCCGAAGAAGTGACTATAGAATCCTGTTTCCTGTCTATCGGAATCGCCCTGAAAAACGGCGGTGCCTCAGAACGCCCATGCCAAGACACCAGCTGTGAGTTCAGCCGCCGTCCGCGGACCTCGACTTCCAGTTCCTGCTCTTCCGGCACAGCAGCATCAATGTATGCTAGAGCCAGCGCCCGCAGCTCCTGCTCGTCGGTGATTCGCATGGTCGCACCCTCGCCTTCGAACTTCCAGTAGGGCACCATCGTCCCGCTCGTAATCATTCCTACATTCAGTCCGTCCAGGAATACCGAATCACCCTGACGCACTATACCTTTGTCTTTAAGGGCCAAGGGCAGAATCCGCCGCGGCAGGATTTCCGAAGGTTTATAGCGCCCAGTCCGCAGCTTGCGCACCTCTTCGAACTGTGCCCGCAAAGCTGTACGGCCGATGAAATCTCCCTTTCTCGGCGAGAAACTCACGGCCACGGAAGTCAATGGGAAAGCGAATGCCGGGATCTCCCTGCCTTCCGGGTCAAGTCCAAACTCGTGGCCATAGAGTGGCATACCGGCTTCCAGCCGAAGAGTGTCCCGCGCTCCCAGTCCCACCGGGACCACGCCATTGTCCTGACCCGCATCATACAGGAGTTTCCAAACAGCTTCTGCCCTGTCAGCCGGCAGGAACAACTCAAAACCAAGCGGCTCTCCTGTATAGCCCGTCCTGGCGGCTAGCATTTTCGTACCTAGGAGAGTTATTTCTGAAATGCTGTTGCGGAAGGTTTCCGGCATCGCCCCTCCTTCTATCAAGCCAGCAATGATCCTCCCGGAAAGAGGTCCCTGAAAGGCGATCATTGCTACCCGTGTGGTTTCATCCTCCAGCGACACTTCAAACTCTTTTGCATGCACCTGGAAATGATCCCAGTCATTCTCGCGGTTCGAGGCGTTGACGACCAGAAAGTACTCGTCTCCCGGACGGTAGAGGTAGGCATCATCAAGCAGCCCACCGTTTTCGTTTGGAATTAGCGTGTACTGTGCCTGCCAGGGCTCAAGCGACTCGGCATTGTTGGTGAGAACGTGCTGAAGGAACGGCACAGTATCCCTGCCTTGAATCCGGAAACGCCCCATGTGGCTAACATCGAACAACCCCCCATAGCGACGGGTGTTAAGATGTTCTTTTAAAATTCCAGCGTCGTACTGTACCGGCATATCCCAGCCGCCGAAATCAACCATCTTTCCACCATTTACAGTGTGCCAGGAGTGAAGAGAAGTCCGGAGAAGATGGTCAGAAGGGACCTTGTTTTCAATCATAATAATTTGAATTTGCAGTTTATTTTTTTAATAAGTAGTTTTGCAGAACTGATTTTAAGCATTCAATTCAAATTCAGGAAGTAGGGCAAGGAGAATTGAACTTACACAAGCACCATTTGTGATTAGAAGCAAAAAAACTTGATTCACACTGGTAGTTTTCCTAAAATCGTTATTTTATACAATACAATAATTTTTCAGAAAAATATTTCAGGAGTAATGTATGAGTAACATTATCGGAAACTATGTCGGAGGCTCTCGGGTTAACCCAGCTGACGGAACTCTTCAAGACGTTTTTAATCCTTCGACCGGTGAGGTTTCCGGACAGGTTCGACTCTCAAACGCAACTGATCTGGATGATACAGTTAAAGTTGCAAGTGCAGCAGCACTAGAATGGGGAGCTACTCCTGCAGTGAAACGTGCTCAGGTTATGTTTCGCTTCAAACGTTTGCTTGAAGAAAATGCCGATAAAATTGCTACTACAATCAGCAGTGAGCATGGAAAAACTCACGAAGACGCTTTGGGAGAAGTATCCCGCGGAATTGAAACAGTTGAGTTTGCTTGTGGAATTCCACACTTGCTCAAAGGAACTTTCAGTGAACAGGCTGCTACTTCGATTGATGTTTATTCAGTTCCACAAGCGCTTGGAGTAGTCGCCGGCATCACACCTTTCAATTTTCCTGCGATGGTACCAATTTGGATGTTCCCCAACGCAATTGCCTGCGGAAATGCTTTTATCCTGAAACCTTCAGAACGTGACCCGAGTGTAACTTTGATTTTAGCTGACTTGCTCAAACAAGCAGGATTACCGGATGGAGTCTTTAACGTGATACAAGGCGATAAAGTTGTGGTTGATGCAATTCTGGACAATCCAGACATCTCTGCTGTAAGTTTTGTTGGTTCAACTCCTGTAGCAAAATACATTTATACACGCGGATCAAGCAACGGCAAGCGTGTTCAAGCACTGGGCGGTGCAAAAAACCACATGATAATTATGCCGGATGCAGACATGGACCAGGCCGTTGATGCCCTGATGGGAGCAGGATACGGCTCTGCTGGAGAGCGCTGCATGGCGGTTTCTGTCCCCGTTCCAGTCGGAGATAAAGTTGCTGATGAATTAATGGAACGTATGGTTCCATTGGTTGAAAAATTACCAGTTGGTCCTCCAGAGGATACCAATGCCGCGATGGGGCCGGTTATTACCAAACAGAGTTTGGAACGAATATCTTCACTGCTTCAAAGCGGTGTAGATCAGGGGGCAAAGCTCCTGGTGGATGGGCGTAGCCTGAAAGTTCCTGGACACGAAAATGGATTTTTTATTGGCGGTTCTCTTTTCGACCATGTCACTCCGGAAATGGACATTTACAAAGAAGAAATTTTTGGACCTGTTCTTTCTACCGTGCGTGTTGCAAATTATGATGAAGCAATAAAATTGGTACACGGTAATCCTTATGGAAATGGTGTAGCTATTTTCACCAGAGACGGTGATGCTGCCAGAGATTTTGTCAACTGTATTGAGGTCGGTATGGTTGGCGTCAATGTCCCAATTCCGGTACCTGTAGGTTACCACAGTTTTGGAGGCTGGAAACAGTCACTTTTCGGTAGTCACCATATTTATGGTCCCGATTCCATTCATTTTTACACACGTCTAAAGGCGGTTACTTCACGTTGGCCTACTGGGATTAAATCCGGAGCCGTATTTAATTTCCCGAAGATGTCTTAAACCTATGAGGGGAAATATTCCCACCCTTCTGTTTAGGAATATTCTTGAAAAATTCACGCTCCTAAAACCGGGAGCGTAAAATTCATGAGTGAATAAAATGGAATTCATTACTATTGCAGATTTAACTCCGATCATTCCTGAAATCATTGTATTTTTGACAGCTTGCATAGTGTTAATAGTTGATCTATTCGCTCCTGAAAAAGACAGAGCCTTTACATTAGCTGTGACCACAATTATAGGCTTAGTTTTGGCAATGCTCACTGAAACTCAGTTGCATGGCAAGGATATTTCAGGATTTTACGGGACGGTTGTCGCCGATGATTTTTCGATACTTTTTGAGTTCATTTACATTAGTGTTGCCATCTTGACTGTGTTTGTTTCGCGACACTATATTGCAGAAAATGAAATGAATTTTGGTGAGTATTACGTACTCCTCCTCACTTCAGTTTCCGGAATGATGTTTATGACTTCAGGACTGGATTTACTGGTTATCTTTATCGGCCTGGAAATTATGTCCATCTCCAGCTATATTCTGGTCGGTATGAAACGCAATCTTGCAAAAGCCAACGAAGCCGCACTTAAATATTTGCTACTCGGTGCCTTCTCCACAGGATTTCTACTCTACGGAATTTCCATGCTTTACGGTGCAACCGGAAGCACTCTACTGCCCGAAATAATTGCTGAAATCCAACAAAATGGAGCAGGCAATCCTCTTGTCGTTGTTGGAATGGCACTGGTTATTGTTGCAATGAGTTTTAAAATCGCTGTCGTTCCGTTTCACATGTGGACACCTGATGTTTACACTGGTGCACCAACTCCGGTTACAGGCTTCCTTTCCGGGGCAGCCAAAGCAGCAGGTTTTGCTGTGTTCGTTCGTGTTTTGCTGACTGGCATTCCACTTGATAGTCCAAACTGGAAGAATCTGTTATGGATTCTGGCAGTACTGACCATGACTGTGGGTAACGTTATGGCCCTGCGCCAGAATGAAGTAAAACGCATGTTAGCTTTTTCTTCAATTGCACATGCAGGTTATGTATTGGTGGCAGTGGTGGTTGGCAGCTCTTCAGCCATCAGCGGCGTAATTTTTTATTCCTGTGCTTATGCCTTAATGGGAACAGGAGCCTTTGGAATTTTAACCATAAAAGACGCCGGACGTATCCCTCAAACTTTTGACGACTTAGCAGGCTATGGCAAACGGAATCCTTTACTGGCGCTGATAATGACACTGTTTATTTTTTCTTTGATTGGACTTCCTTTGACCGGCGGATTCATCGGAAAGCTCCAAATTTTCAGTGCCGCCCTGAAAGATGGATGGATCTGGCTCACTGTGATTGCAATACTCAACAGTGCCCTTTCAGTTTATTACTATTTGCGAGTAGTGATGTTCATGTATATGCGTGAAGGTGCACTACCGGAAGGCTCAGACCTGTCTGCTAAAACTTCAGGATTTGCACTGACAGGTTTGATCGGAACTGCTGCAGCAGTCCTCTATCTTGGTGTTTTTCCAGACGAAATTATGGAGCTTGCTTCATTGTCCATTCTGGCGCTACTTTAAGTCTCAGCGTTTTATAAACAAAGGACGGCAAAGTTGTTTGGAGTTAATTACCTGCTCCAAAACAAAAGAGGTGTTTGTTCCTGAAAAGAATGTCCTGTCTCCTTTTTTTCTTTTGAAGGAAGGTGATGAAAAATGGCCACACTTTTTGCATGATGTCCGGAGCGAGTGGATTGCGCCGTGGATTCAGCCTGCTGGAGGTGCTGATCGTAGTTATGATCATCTAAATTCTAGTCACACTTGATTATCCCAGCTTGGAAGACTACCTACAGGGCTCAAAACAAACTGAAGCAAAAGTTAGTCTCTGTGCCATTTATACCGCACAAAAAATCTATTTCGTAACCAATCAAACTTACGCAGATACAATGAGTAAATTGGATGTCCAACTGGAATCAGGAGGGAGCGCCCGTTATACCATCACTCTCTCCGGCAATAGTACCTCCTTCACCGCAACTGCCAAAGGCAACCTAGATGATGATACAGTGCTGGACATTTGGAAGAACGACCAGAACAAAACTCTGCAAAACACGATTAACGATATCACCTCTGAATAAAATGAGGGTTCTGATTTCAGTTTCTAGCATTCAGTTTTTTCGCTTCTCTTTTCTGGTACTGCATCTACTTACAATGCTGCTTGCATCCGGCTGTTCAGTAACCCGAATTTATCATGAAGTTCCTCCTTCACCAAAGGCTCTCTCGGGCATAAACTCTCTCCACGTTGTTCACTTTCAGGGTGAGCGTTCAGAATTGTTCAGCAAAATTCTAATTCACGAAATAAATCAACGCCCCCGGCTGAAATATTTGGCTGTTTATCCAGATATTTCCATAAAGAAAGCTGCCGTACTTAGTGCAGAAGTCAGGCGTTATTCCGTGCTTGATAAAGAAGAGATGCGCCATCGGACACATATTAGCTTGGTGGAACACGGAGAAATGCAGGAAAATTCTGCAGGACTCGATATCTTTCACCATCTTATTAGTTTTTTCCTCGTGAAAGATGAGAGACCTGGTTCCTTTGAGTTTGTGGAAAAACCTTATAATGAGCGCCTCATTCATAGAACACTGGAGTTAGAAATTGCTTTTAAAATCACAGATTTTGCAGGAGAAAAAACTCTTTATTCCAATTCTGAAAACGCCAGCCTGCAGCAAAGTTACAGCGGTGAGGAAAACATTCTGCTAATTCCTGATGCCCGTGACGAAATGACGCGAATTGCACAACTGCTGATTCAAAAATTTTTAGACGGCATCAATCCTGAACCGAAAGAGCATGTAGTGGAATTGGAAAAAGGTACAAGTCCGTTACCATGGACAATGGGTTTGTTGGATTTTGGGCATCCACGAATAATTCGCTCTAATCATTTTGCTACCGGAAGCAGGTACGACCTAGCTCTCAAGGGGTGGAATTATGTGCTTTTTGAACCACGAGTTTACCACAAATCCGAGCGTTTTATTTTTACTGACGATGTTTACACTCGTCTCAAAAAGGCTGATCTGCCACACACAACTTTGCAGCCATTGCTGGAAATTCATGAAAAGTCGTTTGCTCCAGATGAAATAAATGTGGTACTTTTGGGCTTGATTCCCAACCAGGATTTTGAGCGATATGCACAAATTATTAAATCACATGCACGCATTTCACAAAACATCGACCGTTTGAATTTGGCTGCCGCACATTACAATTTAGGAACAGTTTATCATTTACAAAATGAACTTGAGTTGGCTGCGTATCACTTTGCACAAGCTAACGCCTATAATCCACATGAAAGATATTCTCAGGCATGGACTGATTTGCAACATCTGCAAGGTGATTATAATCCGCTGGATACCTTGATGGATCGTTCCGTTGAATCTGCCGGAAAACGCCCCCCTCCTAAAGGTGCCTTACTGCAGCCAAAAACCTGAATATCTCCTTAACCTAGATTCAAAACTGACCGGTTTACGGTTCGCAGTTCGGAATAGTTTAAGAATTTGGTAATTACTGCTTATAAAATTTTTCAGTTATTATTTTCATGAAATTATTATTATCCTTTGTAATTCTGACCTCTCTCCTTTGCTTTCCTTTGCTGGCAGAAGAAGTAATGCACAGTGGGTCTGCAAAAATATACAACGGTGACAAAACTCATGCAAAAGAGCAGGCATTAAAAAATGCCCTGCTTCAAGCTGTGAAACAAGGAGTGGAAAAATTTTTGGATACAAGGACAATCAGTCTCAAGTATGAGGTCATTAAGGATCAAATTTACAGTGTCAGTCTGAAATACATCAGAGATTATGAAATACTCAGTGAAGGACTTAATCTGGACGGGAAATTCTATGAAATACAAATCCTGGCCAAAGTTGAGGAGGGTAAAATTCAGCAAAAACTAAAATCACTGCGTATTCTGCACGAACGACGGGGAAACAAGCGCTTGTTGGTGGTTTACCACAGCCGAACTCCTGACGCTGTACCTCGTGACAATGCAGCTGTGGAAGATGCACTTGCTGCAGTGCAGAAAACTTTTGCGGAGAACAGCTTCCGAATATTCAGCGAACAAACAATGAAGCAAGTATATAACTCACTTGAACAGGAAAATCTAATTGGACGTCCTGTGGACAGCCTGATTGCAATGGCACTAAATCATGATGCAGATATTCTGGTGATAATGGAAATGATCGCTGGCAGACAGGACAAACCGAACGGAACATTTTTTAAAGTCAAATCAACGGTACATTTCAGTCTTTATGATACTTTGACCGGACAACAAATTGCTGAAACAATTGTGGAGGGGAATGAAATTTCAGTAAAAAAGCCCAATGACAATCAATGGTACAGTTTGTTGGGTAAAGCAGGTAAACAGGCCAGCCTGGAAAGTGTTCGCCAGTCAACTGAACATATCAATCACTTTTTTCAAAATATTGGCCTTATGGGACAGGAATATTCTGTTATTTTTAGCGGTTATTCTCCGCAGATGGAAAGTCTGATTGTAAACTATCTGGAAAATACAACTGATTTCAGAAATCTTTCTGAATTGAAAAATACCTTCGGTTTTCTTGAGATAGAGTTGGTTAGCTTAAAACGAAAAAGTACTCTGCGCAGAAAAATCACCAGTGACCTGCTGGAACTGCAAATTGAAGTCGCTACAAAATCAGTAGCCGGCAATCAGTTGATATTTATCAACCCAAACCCAATGGAGAAGAAAACTTCTACAGACAAATCTTCTGGTGTCGAAGAAACAAAGGCACAAGTGCCGCCTTCCCAATAAACGCTCCACATACCAGTCAATTTGGGCAGGAAGCTCTCATGCCAAATTATGGATTTTGCCATCGGCATTCCTGGTGAAGCGCAGTTTAGACATGGTATCCGAGAGCGTTGTTCCAAAGCTTGTTTCCAGCCCGGTCTGCGAACTGGATCCCGACTCAAAGCCGGTATGACAAAAGAAAAACTTTTTCTGTAAGATCTAAACAAACTTCCCTGTCATCATTAGCACTGGTAAGACTGAATATTGTTGAAATTCCAGCCATTATGTTTTTTATTTTTTTGAAACATCTTGAAATCCCCGGGTTGAATGTTTAGGGTATGTACAGAATCTTTTTAAAGGTAAGATTTCGGCAGCTTTGTTTCTTTGTTTGCCAAGAATTACTTAACTCGGCTATATTCTTTTTGTTTAAGGATGTGATGGGAGAGCTAAACCTATCACATAAAATAGCCGCACCTCCGGATACAGAAATCAAAAGACTTTTAGTTGTCCAGCAAGACCATTTTCCTACCTGAATTGAAAAAAGATAAAATGAAGATCACAATATTTCTCCTTAGACATAATTATAAAAAAATAATTTACCTGTGTGGATTTTTATTTCTCACATTTTCTGCACAGGCAGAAACGATTTACGAGCTGGATTTTTCAACAGCTTCCGGAGATGTCAAAAACTGGTTTGAAGCTGTAAAATGGAAGTTTCGCGAAAAAGCTGTTGAAATTCTCCGTTTTGAAGACGGCAAGTTGGTCATCGAACCTACTAGAGACGAACTTGGTGTTGTGATGCGGGAGTTTGACAAAAAAGACTATTTGCATGGTGTAACAAAATTACGCATCGAATGGGGTGTTGATCAATATCCGATTGGAGCAGACTGGAGCGGCCCCAAAGACAAATTTCGAAACACACGCGAACCGATTGCCTTCATGGTTTTTTTTGGTGACACCAAGCTGGACAGCGGATTTTTTCTTGCACCAGACTTGCCTTATTTTATCAGTTTTTTTCTCGGGAAAGATGAGAGACCTGATCAAGTCTATTTCGGTAATTACTGGCAAAAAGGTGGACGTTATCTTTGCATTCCCTGTGACGGCAGCAGCGGAAAAACATTTATTACAGAAATTGACCTTTCTGATAAATTTCTTGAATTATTTGGTAAGAAACAACTGCCGATTACGGCTTTAGGAATTGAGGTAGATGTGCAAAAAACGAAGAAAGTAAATGGACGTTACTCAAAGGCTTTCATAAAGCGAGTACAATTATTCTAGACTTAAAA
>UINC01002031.1_pt1 | contig 11948 bp, 10 predicted proteins | sample 5385821 | NCBI WGS metagenome assembly UINC01 (sample SAMEA4666929, study PRJEB26691) | marine metagenome | isolation source: Pacific Ocean | place: Pacific Ocean | collected 2011-10-13 | reverse complement strand
GGGAATAAGGTGCTGTTTCAAAGTTAAAAAGCGTACTCCAGGTTTGCCCTGGCAGTCAAAGAGTTTTTTATTTCTCCTTCGATTTTCTTGGCACGGAACTCACCCTGGCCGTTCAGATTGAGACCCCGGGTGATTTTCCACCGCAGACCGCCCTTGAAACCCAGCCAGGACATATCCACCAGGCCGGTTCCCTGGGCAAAGTTCAGCCCTCCCCTGGCTGAAATCTTGTTGTTCAGAAAAGAGTATTCAGCGTCCAGGCTGCCAGTGAGAAAATCCTGCTTGCCCCGCTCCCCCGGCCCAATGCTCAATTCGCTGGAGTTTGTGTTCATATTGATGGTTGTCTTCAACGGCACCCTATAGCGGGTGGACAATGTTATATTAAAAACACTGGTCGAAATACCGGGATCCACATAAGTCTCATCCCGGTCGACGAATTGATCTTTTTTGCCCACCATTACGAAAGTTCCATTCATTGAATGAGACCATAGCAATTCAAATCGGTGACTCACATTCAGCATCAGGTTATCCGTATGCGTATTTTCCCGATTGTCCGAAAATGTGGTATCCGTCAATTGCACAATTTCATCAATGCCGTTATCCCGGTCGATGGACCGATAGGTGAAATTCACTGTTGGAAGGCCTGGGCCGGGCAGGGCGTTCACACCCAGGGACAAGGTATTTTGCGACTCAACATTCTCCACCGTAGTCAGGATGTCGTCATCCTGGTGCTTGTATCCCGCAGTAATCATCAGCCGGTTCTGGAGCAATTTCAATTTATCAGAAAAGGAAAACTCCCGTTTATTTGTTACCAGGTAGGGGTTCGCCAGGGAATTGAATTCCGGTCCTACCTGGGAATATTCCATGGCCAGATAATTCCCGAAATAGTTCACCACTGCCCTGCCCCGATAAGCCAGGGAAGGCATGGACAGGACAGCTTCGTCAATAGAAACCGTGGAACTGTCGCCAAAAGCATTGATATCGATCGGAATCAGTGGAGTCAGGTTCGGATTGATGATCAGGATGTGCGCATAATCAGCGGGGTCTGGCAGGCCGCTTAAATCAAAACTGGAAATTTTATTATCCAGGGAATCATCGATCAGTGTATCCATGGCAGCCAGGGTCAGAGGGCCGCCCCAGATATTATTATTGGTCAGACTAAAGGCCAATTCTCCTTCCAGAAGGATCCGTTTATTGTCCAGGTAAATCCCAAGGTCCGTACCAAGGACTATATTATCTTTAGGACCTGCACCGCTCCAATTTGCTCCATCCTGGAATTGAACACTGCTGCCTAGATCACGGATGGTATAGACAGCGCCGGAATCCAGCCCGGCAACAGAACCGGTAGCATCCGGTGAATAAATTATTGTAGCATCATCAATGACCTGGGTCACACTAGTTGTATCATCCCGTGCTTTCAAAAAATTAAGTCCCCACTGAAATTTTTCTCCACGACCTAGGGCCAGCCTTCCAGAAAGGACATTTTGTTTAAACGTATAGCCGGAACGGCCAAGTGACAGATATTTCATTCCTTCATCATCTGTATCAATGGTGTATTCGTAGGCTTTTTCAGAAGCACCCTGGACGGCACGATTGATCTCTCCCTGAACAAAATGGGCGTTAAACCAGCCTAGTTTCAGGTTTGCATCCAGCCCGCGGATTCTTTTTCCATTCATGGTAAAATAGGACATGCGGGGATTCGAATCCCCCAGATTTAGGGTCACAAAGTCTTGCAGTGCAAAGCCAACTCCATACACATTCCGGGGCTGGTAAAGCAGATTTTCCTGAGTAGTGAGTTTGACATTTGTACGAAACTTCAGCCATTCAAAAGCTGTGCCCTTCATATTCAGCATGACCTGGCTGATATTCAGGGATTGATCACCAATCTGGTCCACGCTGCTTCCGGAACGGATTCTCCCGGAATATTCCAGTGCAGGTTCTTTCATTGAGACTGAAAAAGACCATGTTTCCGGTCTTACTGGTCCGCCCAAAACCAGTGTTGCCTGATGTTCCCCCGGATCCAGATTGTCCACCAGGCAACTGATCATGTCTGAATCAATAAAAGCCTGACTTGTGATGTCCTGACCATCCAGAGTCAGTTTAATATCTCCAGGATTGACACCATTCATACGATAAAAAGAAACCGCGATTAATATATCATTACCGGAAATTTCTTCGCCGGGATTGGGGCTCATGATCAAGACCCCGGATTGTGACCAAAGGATGGCGGTCAGCATAACCAGGCAAATAATAATCTTACTCATACCAAGAAACTTTTATTGATATTGAATAATGATTTCCTTGATGTTTCCATCTGCATCTTCAACTTCGAATCGCAGTTCCTGTGTTGGGATTTCCACCTCTGCTTCCTCGAACCCTGCCATGTCATCTGTTGTGGTCTCATGGACATCCAGGGAACCCTCCGGTGTAGAAACAGCGGTTTCCCCCGGGGAAACTTCCGTGGATTCACCGGTAATGGAATTGGTCACTTCAATCAGTCCTTCCAGCAGCATAAATGAATCTCCCATAGCGGGGTCTGAAGTAATGGCGAGCTCTGTACCTTTGACCGAGGCAACGGAAGTGGGGGTAGCAATACGAAATTCCCGGCCCTTTTGTTGGACAATATTAGCCGTTATCTTCCCATAACTGATATCCAGGGATTTATTGATTCCCGCGCTGCTCCGGTTTCCGGCGACTACCAAGTCAGAATTCCCCATCATTTTTACAACAGATTTATCATCCAGATACATCAAGGCCACAAAAGCGCCCTTTGCAGTCATGATTTTATCCTGATCACTCAATGGTGTACCGGGTTTAAGCGGTTTTTTAACCTTGGTTTCCGCCGGGATGATTGAAACCTTGCCCTTGACCTTAATTGCCACTGCTACTTTTGAAGAACCCATAAGAAGGGTACTCATAAGAATCAAGACAATGATTCGTTTCATTCCGATACCTCCACAGAAATAATCTCCGCAGGCCGATAAATTTCATTTCCATCCTCATCCAGCGTCGCAACACCCATGGATACCAGTGATTGAACAAAGGAAACGTCCACACTCTCGTCATTTAAGGTAATATTCCCGGTAGCAAAAGCACCTTCCGCTTCCCCGCCGGAACCGAATATTTGCTCTGCCATTTCATCCCCGATCAGGGCACGCAGGGCTATGCCGGCAGGACTGGTGTCTTCCGTGCTGGTCCCCGCTTCAGTCGTTGTAAAATCCTTGACCTTGAAAGCCCGGATGTCACTCAACAGTTGTTCGGTGCCTGCTGTCGTTACCAGGTCTTTTCTGATTTGCCATACATAAACCTTCCCCGCCTCCAGGTCCCCGGCGTCCGTTGGGTATTGGAATGTTGTAACACCAAAACCCACCGGTTCAAAACCCATGCTTTGATCTAAAGGCAGCCGTGTCACTGATTCGACGGCTTGATCCACAGATGAATATTCCTGAGAATTAAACTCCGCAACCCGAATGAAATATTCACATCCGACATTGATATTACAGGGATCAGATTCCCACTGAAAAACAGGAAATGACGTGTAGATCTCGTTGAGAGTAGTGTCCGCCAGAATGCCGCCCGGAGAAACTAGCTGCAGTGTTGCCGGGTTGGAGATGTTTAAAATATCCTCTGCAGTGACCCGTTCCCCATTTTCTGAGACAGCTGTTACACGAAAGGTGTAGATCCCGTCCGGCAACTGGCCGGTCTGGACAATGGCACTGAACATTTCTTCTGCCTGATCCATTTCTATCTGCTCCGTGATGTCCATGCGGAGCGACACAGAGTTTCCCTGATCGTCAAAGATCTGGTCTGTTGATATGTTCAGATCCATATTGGACAAATGGATTGGAGCAGACAGGGCAAGGGGCCGGATGGTCTCCACTTTTACAAGGGTTTCATTGTTCACGCCCAGGGCTTCGGAATCGATAATGATCTCAAATTCAATATCCACATCGACCGTATCCGGGGCGCCGCTTGAGCGGCTGAGCTCCGCCATGAAAATGGGCATGTTGGATTCCCCGGTATTGATATCCACCATGCTCAGATAATAAGTCACATAAGGGGTCCAGCTGACATCAAATTCTATCTGTGCAGAAACCAGGGTTACCCCGGCAGCAAGGATAGTCAATATTTTTTTCATTTTTGTTTATTAAGCGGGTAAAACCAGATCATGGGTTCCTGGTAAAAATTACGTAAATGCAAGCGGGAAATTACGAAGAATGAATTATCCGCACTGGGTAGGGTAAAAACTTACAGAGCCATAAGGAAATTGTTGAAAAATCACATTAGAACTCTTTCGATTGTTTCACTTTCCCTTTTCTATGGCATTCTCTTGGAGAATGTTCTTCTTCGCATTTTTCATCACAGACAAAATAGATTTCCTCCAGGTTTTTTTTACCCTGGTCATTATAATAGGTCCATTTCCCAATCTGAAACCCTTTATCAAAATCTCCTTCATACTTTTTTTTGCCATTGATATGAAATCCGGTCCATGAACCCTGCTCCATGCCATACTCATACGGCCCCGAATATTTCTTGTTGCCCTCTTTATCCCAGCCGGTCCAGGTGCCTGATTTATATCCATTTTTCAGGGTGCCTTCTTCTTTCTTTTTCTCATTGCGGTGCAGCATATAAGCCGGTCCATTGTACACTTTGCGATTGAAGAAAAAAAAGCTACTGTAATCATCATTGGTAATCCATTGACCACTACGCTCAAATAAAACTGCTTCCATTTCTTTAGGTTCCTTTGAACATCCTACAAAGAGAATTGCGACTAATAATATGATGTGCTTCATGCCAGACTCCTACGATTGTTTAATGGACAATAATTATCGTCAGATAATTTCATTACGAGGAACGTAAATTTCGAACAATTTCGGTGAGACAGGCAATGCTTACAGGCATCCGATCTCATCGGGATAGGTAAAACAGGTACATTCATAACCGGAAAGATTCCAGCACTTTACCTTAATACTGGCATCGTTTTTGTATGTCACTTTATACTTGATCCTGCCGTTTTCGTACCACCGGGTCAATATTCCTTCTTTCAAATCATTTTTAAAGGTTTTCTCTTCAATCTTGATCCCGTCCAGCCAGCTGGTCCAGCGGCCGTCCTTTTTACCTTCTTTATAATAGCCCTCAATAATTTTATCCCCGTAACGGTCCCATTCCAGGTAGGGCCCGTGGCGTTTGCCGTCATAGTAAAAAGTTTCCTTCTTTTTTTCAGACCAGCTGCTCCTGTCATAATATTCGATCCTATTTTCAACCCCGTTAAAAGCACCGTTGAAATAGTATCGTTGGGCGTTCACATTCCCAAAACCGTCCATCTCAAAGACCATCCCGGAAAACGGTTCCATGGATTGAGGAGCAAACAGCACACCATTCTTTTTGATCATACCTTCCAGGTTCCATTGTTCGACCTCTGGTATAATAAAAACACCTGTTTCATCATAATTCTGAGAAATGGCTATGGTAAGGAACAGAGATGCCGGGATTAGGCTATATTTCATGATGGTGATATTAACAAAAAACAGGAAATAATGGAAAAAATTGAGTATTGGAACTTCACCCTAGATAATAAAATTTTCCGAGTAGAAAAACACAACCTTGTTTATGATATGTTTTTTTCTGCAGAAGTTGAAAAATTTGGCCCTGTAGATTTTTCTGCTCAGGCAATAAAAATCGTAAAAACGTGAAATATTTACCGATGGTGGACAGGCTCTTCCTGCTTTTGATTCCGTTACAGGTATACTCCCAGACCCTGGTAATTCGTAATGAATCCACAAAGGAGCCCTTGGCGGGAGTTAATGTCTATTCAGCCAGCCATGGGACCACAACAGATACCAACGGTGTTTGCAGCCTGGCTGGATTTTCCGACGAGGAAATCACCATTTCTCATATCGGATATGAGGAAATCACCCGGGTAAAAGTGCGCCTGCCGCAAACGCTGTATTTAGCCATGATCACCATACCGGCAAGCAGCATTCATGTACTGGGCCTGAAATCAAGAAAAGATAAAAAACGATTCCACAAACTGGAGCGGGATGTGATCCGAGTCTACCCCTACGCTCAGCTGGTGGGAATCCTACTGGATGAATATACAACAGCCCTGGACAGTATCAATGGACTCTGGTATTTCAGGAGGAAGCAGGCCAAAAAAAAAGTATTCCGGGACATTGAAAATCAGCTGATCGCTACTTACGGCAGGAGGGTAAAAAAATTGACCAAAACCCAGGGGCGGATCCTGATCCGTCTGGTGGATCGGGAAACAGAGCATACTTCCTATAAAATCATTAAGAACTTTCGAGGTTTCCTTGCTGCTGGTTTCTGGCAAATCACTGCCCGTTTGTTTGGCCACAACCTGAAATCAAGCTATAATCCGGAAAAAGGCGAGGATAAAATGATCGAGCACATCATTGATACGATAATAAAATCATGACCCGGATTCAATCCAATAAGCAAGGCAAGATTGAGCCAAGCCTCTCTTCCATGCTAAAAAAAGATATACCGCTTATTGACCTGCGGTCGCCGGATGAGTTTGAAAAAGGCGCTTTCCCTACCAGCTGCAACCTGCCCATCCTGAGCGATGAAGAAAGAAAACAGGTGGGCTTAACCTATAAAAAGCACGGCAGCCAGGCGGCAGAGGAACTGGGATATAAACTGGTCTCTGGTGATATAAGAGCAAGACGCATCCAGGCCTGGCAGCAGTTTATTCAGCACAATCCCGAAGCTCACCTGTACTGCTGGCGCGGCGGTATGCGTTCTGCCATTGCCAGCAGGTGGCTGAAAGGGACCGGGTTGAATATACCCGTAGTTCCCGGTGGGTATAAAGCTCTGAGACGTACCTGTTTAGAAATACTTGAATCAGTAAAAAATGACCGCAGGCGCTGGGTTATCCTGGGCGGGCGCACCGGTACCGGAAAGACAGTGCTGATCCGCAGCCTTGATTTCACTATCGACCTGGAGCACCTGGCCAATCACCGCGGTTCTGCCTTCGGCCGACAGCAGACTCCCCAGCCCACAGCCATCAACTTTGAAAATACGCTGGCTATCGCATATCTAAAACACATCCATGACATGCTGGTCCTGGAGGACGAAAGCCGCGGCATCGGTAAACTGACCATTCCGGAAACCTGGTATCAAAGGATGCAGACTGCTGAGTTGATCATCCTGACAGTCCCCATGACGGAGCGGATTGAAAATATTCGCCAGGAATATGTGGACAGCCCCTTAAGAACAGGTTTTCCGCCAGAGGCACTGAAAATCGCACTCCAAGATTCCCTGCTGCGTATCAAAAACCGTCTGGGCGGCAAGGATTATAAACTCATCCACCAGAAGATAGAAAATGCCTTCCAGACTCTCTCAGGGGAAAACCATGAAGACTGGATCCATGATTTGCTCAAGAAGTATTATGACCCCATGTACAGCTACCAGTTAAAACAAAAGAAAAAACGCTGCGTACTGGAGGGGGATGGGCAGGCGATACGGAATTTCCTGCGGGCATAAGTAACTTACATAGAATTAATTATTTACTCACTGGTTAAAGGAATAATTATATTTGCCAAATAAGATAAAGTCTATCTATTATTGCCAAGAATCAATGAATATAAAAAAGAGGATAAGAATCATTATGCAAAATCAAAGAACACAATTATTGCAGTCCTTCTTTTTTATTTTGTTTATAGCAGGATTCCTTTCCGGGCAAAACATTTCCGGGGTTGTTTATGACCAGGATGGATCACCATTAGCTGGTGCCAACGTGATTGTGGAAAGGGGAAATATAGGCGCAGCTACGGATTTAAATGGGGCTTTTTCTTTTTCTTTTGTTCCTGAAAAGGATTTTATCCTGGCTGTGAGTTACATTGGTTACCAGACAGACAGACGGTCTATGAGAATAGATGATCCCTTAACAGGTCTGGAATTCACCCTTATTCAGGGGAATCTTTTTGGCCAGGAAGTGACGGTGATGGCCCGCAAGAAAGAGGAGAAGATCAAGGATGTGCCGATTTCCATGGTGGCGATACGGAAGGAGACGATTGAGGACATGGGTGCCACATCCATAGAGGACTTAACCGTTATGGTGCCTAATGTGTTTGTACGGGAAGATGCAGCTGTGGAAGATTTCAACATTCGCGGTATTGACGGCGGCGCCAGAAACCCCGGGATGGCAACTACAGAAGGTGTTTATATCGATGGTATTGTCATGGGCAGGCCGGATTTTATTGCATTGGATATTGTGGATATGGAAAGCGTTGAATTCTTACGGGGCCCCCAGGGGACATTATTCGGCCGCAATACCATTTCCGGCGCTATTAATATGATATCTGTAAAACCAAAACCGGGCAGGTCAGGTTCTGTGCTGGTTGAAAGTGGTAATTCCGGACACCAAAAGATCAAAGCATCAATAAATTTTCAATTCACAGATAAGATCTACCAGCGCCTGTCTGTTTCATCCTTTGATTTAACAGCCCATCAAACTAATGCCGGTAAACAAATCATGGGGATCAACGATACCACCTATGTTAATAGTCCAAATAAATACAAGGATAATATTGGTATTCGGTATTCACTGCGGGCATTGCCATCACCAAAGCTCACTATCGATTTCAGCTATGACCATTTCAGTCAAAAAAATACACAGCAGGGCAACCATGTCTCCGACTGGCATTTTAACAGTGATTTTCCCAGATACCACAGAGCACCATTGGATTCTCTTATTAAAGAATTATATCTACTCTACCCTGATGATATGGAATATTTGGCTCATAGCAATGGCGACATAACTGATGATGGAATATTTTCTTACAACCATAATACACTGGGCAAGAGTGAAAGGGTCGCCAACGGCCTTACCTTGAATTTTATTTATCAGATTACCGACGAATTCAACCTTGTCGGTTTATTTGGCTATAGAAAGGGTATTCATGACTATGAGAATGATGAAGATGGAATTGGTCTTGATTTATTAACGGGAACGTGGAAAGCCAGGGGTGAACAAAGCAGTGCCGAACTGCGCCTGGAATCATCGTCCAGTAAGAGATTATCATGGATGGCTGGTCTCTATTATTATAATCTCTATGAAAGCCTGGACGAGCCCGTCTTTCCAAAGCCGCTGTTCTTTCACATCTACGCAGGCATTCCCATGTTTCTTGCCAGAAATTACGATGGGGTCACCGTGCATCCTGATGGTGCAGTTGCTACGGCAAGTGTAGGAGCATTCGCTTCAGCAGACTACAAAGTAAATGAAAAACTTACAGTTACCGCAGGCACACGATACAGCTATGACAATAAGGCTCTTCGATACCAGCAGGATGGTTTGCCAACGTTTGGATATATCCATTTCCCTCCAGATACGAACAATGACAATCTCCCTGATGGTTATTTTGACAGTACAGCCCACTGGAGCGCTGTAACCCCAAGTCTAAGTATCAAATATGCCGTATCACCGCTTACAAATGTATATACAACAATATCAAAAGGGTACAAAAGCGGAGGCTTTAACCTGGACTATGTATCCAGCTGGGAATCTGCTGCTATCCCCTTCAAACCAGAATTCATTACCAACTATGAACTAGGGTTAAAAATTGGCAACCGTATGAATACCATGTATTTAAATACTGCAATCTTTTATATGGATTATATCAATATGCAGCGTGCGATTTTTCAAGATTTGTATGAAGGGTATACGATAAGCAATGCCGCCAGCGCGACTATAAAGGGACTTGAAACTGAACTTACAGTCCGTTTGTTTAAAAATTCACTCACGATAATGGGCGGTTTTGGCCTGACTGATGCAATCTTTAATGTGTTTAGGGACGGCTATTTCAATGGCTACTTTGATGAGGGCGAACAGACCGTGGATGCCGGAACTGCAGGCGCATTATGCGAAAACTGTACAGAATCGGGCGCACCTACGGATTCCAGTTTTTATTTTATCGATGAAGACACTGATTTTTCAGGGCAGACCATAGCGGCATTTCCTAAATACTCCTGGAATCTCATGGCCGACCTGCGCCTGCCTATCAGCAGCAGTATCATGTTCGTATCACAGGTACAGGCAGATTTTATGGATGAAAAACAGAGCCAATTATCAAGCACTGATGCATTCAATCAACTCCGTGATGATGCCCGTACACTGGTGAGCGCCAGGGTAGGAATTGAAATGGGTCCATGGTCTATTTTCGCCTGGGCAGATAATCTATTTAACGTCGAATATATCAGCTGGACCGGTGAAAACGGCTATATCGGTGTTTTGGAACAGGATTATGGATTGCCGCGGAGAATGGGTATCAGAACTGCCTATAAATTTTAATCAGGCTTTTACTTTTAAGGTAACTCTGGCGACCTATCGCGGTTGACCGCGCGCGGGAGGTATATATTTTTTTATTTATGATCTTTTTTGATCTTCCGTGCAAACAGCAGTCCGCCGGCAATGGCGATCCAGGCAATGCCCGTGATAGGGGCACCCTGGGTCGGAGCATCCGGAAAACCGTCACCCTGGGCCACCAGTTCCGACATCAGGCCGATGCCTGCAAGCAGGATAGTGAATAATTTGTGTTTCATAATGTTAATTTACTTTAAGAAGGTTATTCTTTGGTTAAATACTTTCTGTCCATTATTGATCTGCACCAGATAAACACCAGCAGCTATATTACCACCAGGTGACCACTTGAGCCTGTGCTCGCCAGCAGCAATCATCTTATCCACCAGGGTAGCCACTTCACGGCCCATAAGGTTATAAACCTTCAGCTGCACATGGCTGGTCTTATCCAGGCTGTAATGGATGGTGGTGCTGGGGTTAAATGGATTGGGATAAGCCGGATGCAATGAAAATGTTTCCGGAATAGCCAATTCTTCTGATCCACCAGCTGTGACGGAAGACATAAAGATAGTAAACCTGGATTCTCCTACGCTGGGATAGGCAGAAACCGTATTGATATCGTGTACAAACCCGCCCTTAGGCTCCAGAGCGAGAGTGTAGCTGTCTGTTTCATTCATATTGATTAATTCATGTGTAATATTATCCATAAGGGTCATAGATATGCCTGGAGGCAGCTGGGAAAAATCCCAGTTCATGGTAATCTCTTCTGCCGTGGTCTCAAAACCTTCATCTGAACCAGCAAGCATCATCACATCCAGGTCAACCGCAATATCAGCGTTAAAGTCGTAGGGAAGGTTATTAATGGCCAGGGCCTCGTCGCTCATATAGAACATACTGACCAGGTGGTCCTGGCTAGAGAGCGGCATCAGGCGGACACCATCGGCTGCATCCCGGTCCACTTGTCCATGGAGGTTAAAACTCATGTGCGTTGAACTGGAGCGATCGGCACTGTTAAAGGCGATAAGAGCGCTGCCGGTTGAATCTACAGTACTACGGCCATTCCCGCCGGCAGGAGCTAGCCGGTCGCCTCTTTTGAACCTGAATTTATTATCAGGTGGAGAATGTACCCAGAAAGCCTGGAAAGGAGCCAGGTGCCCCACAGACAGGATCCCTTCTCCGGTTGTACCATTATGTACCCTGTACTGTTTTGCCTGGGGATCATATACGTGTATTGCAGGCCGCACATTACTTTGATCTTTATTTCTTTCGGTCATCATAGAAATATCCATAGGCACACCATAGGGATTGCCCACCAGTCTCCATTCTCCAGAAGGAGCGTCTATATCTATATCCTCGCTCACCTGGGGAGTAGTTATATGGAGGTCCAGGCCCAGTTGCAGGTCGTTGTCAATTCCGTCAAAATTGGCATCGGCAAATACATACACCAGAACCCCGGTTCCTGCTTCATATATATCGTTGTCCAGGTCTGCGATTGCCTGCCAGCCGTTATTGGTCCAGGTCCAGGCATTGGCAGCGCCATGGTTGGGGTCATCAGACCCGGCCATGCCCTGGGTCCAGAGCTCATCTAAGAGATCGGCATAGACACCAGCTCCGGATACGGGGCTGGAGAGCA
>UINC01002030.1_pt1 | contig 11957 bp, 9 predicted proteins | sample 5385821 | NCBI WGS metagenome assembly UINC01 (sample SAMEA4666929, study PRJEB26691) | marine metagenome | isolation source: Pacific Ocean | place: Pacific Ocean | collected 2011-10-13 | reverse complement strand
CAGTCAAGATTCTGATGAACTCGTTCTACGGAGTCTTCGCCTCGAGCTTCTACCGCTTCACCCACCCCGACCTCGGCGCCAGCATAACAGAATGGGCCCGCCACAACATCCGCGGAATCATCGCTCACGTGGAGAAGGACGGCCACGAGGTGGTCTACTCTGATACCGATTCGATATTCGTCAAAGCCCCGGTAGACAAGGAGTCTCCAATCAACAAGCCGCCAGAGGATTCGCCGGTTCATGCGGATTGGGAGAGGGCGAAGGCGGAGACGCTTCGCTTCGGTGAGAGTCTAGCCTCAGAATTCACCAAGGAAGGAGCTGAACTAGAGCTCGAGACCGCGCTTTCCGCTTTCTTCAGCCACGGTGCCAAGAAACGCTACGTCGGGCGCGTCGTGTGGCCGCGAGAGGAGATGCTGATTCGCGGCTATGAGGTTCGCAGGACCGACTCCTTCGCGCTTCTGACTCGCACGATGACGGAGATGTTCGAAATGATCCTGAACGGTGAGGAATGGGCCGCCGTCGAGATGACCAAGTCAGTCATCGACGATGTGAAGGCTAGGCGTGTCGACGCGGCCGATCTGGTCATCAGCCGTTCTTGCAAGGGTACACTGAGGCGCGACGGCACAGTCGACTTCTCCAAGGTCTACGATAACCCGAACGGGCTGCCTTACGTGCGCGCGGCGAAGAAGAGAATCGAGCGAGATCTCCCCTTCACTCCAGGGATGAAGGTGGGCTACGTCGTCACCAGCGCCAAGAACAGCCCCATGGATGTGGAGCCTTGGCTCGTCGATGAGATTGGCGAGGACCCACCCAGATACGACCCGGAGTATTACGCGAGACGCCTCGCGACAGCCCTAGGTAGGATAACAGAGGCCTTCGGGTGGGGTGCGACCGAACTTATGTCAGGCTCGCGCCAACAGACCCTTTTTGACTTCTAATCGCTACATTGGAAGCCTGTTTAACTGCCATTGGATGTGTACTGGACAGCGTAGGGTTGATTTCAGCCGGTCCCCCAGACCGGGTTGATGGCTCGCATGCGTGCGCTCGCTCCGATGCTGACCGCAATCCTCCTCTGCTCGGCCTTGGCCGGATGCTTGGATCTGCTCAGTGGAAACGATCCGCCTACAGCGGTGATGTCAGTTGACCCACCGGGAACAGCCAAGGCCGGCGACTCACTCACCTTCAGCGCTGTCGGCTCCTCTGACCCCGACGGCGACTCCCTGACTTTCACTTGGACCTTCGGCGACGACAACACCGGGACCGGGATGACCACCAGCCACTCGTACGCCCAACCCGGTGACTACACCGCCCGTCTGGCGGTCGGCGACGGCACCCACGAGGCCACGGCCAGCATGACCATCACGGTTATCGACGCCTCGGCGCGCGAGCCGCACGCGGAGATCACTGCCAACAAGGACGACGACTGCGAGGGCGAGGAGCCACCCAACGGCGACTTCGTCTTGGTATGGGTCTGCGAGGACGACAAGGACGAGAACGAGAGGGAGATTAGCGTCTCGACCACTGTCTCACTCGACGGCTCCGATTCATGGGCGGGATGCGACCCCGATCAGGCCGAGTGCTACGCTGAGGAGTACCTAGTCGAGTACAGCTGGGACCTCGACACCAACACCGATTCCGACGGCGATGGGAACCCGGAGAACGACGCCGACGCCTCCGGCGAGACCTACGAGTGGGAGGACCTGCCTGCTGGAGCATGGGACATCCGACTCTCGGTCACCGACGACCAGGGCCTCATCGACCACGTCGACTCGACGGTCTACGTCAACTATCGTGGGGTCTGGAAGGACTTCGTGATCGACCGCCGCTACCAAGATCCGGTAATCATGACCTGGGAGTTCCCCGTCACCTACGATGATGATACCAGAGACAGGATCCGCTACCTTAGGGTCAAGCTGACATACCCGGCCGAGGACGATGACCAGCCCTTCGGAGGAATAGACACGGAGAACAAACTCGACCTCTATCTGTATAACGGCACCGACGAGGAAGTCGCCAACACCTCGGCCATCGACGACGAGAGCAGGGACGCTGGCGACTGCGCATCCGACGACCGCTGCGTCTGGATGGTGGTGGGCGGCTCGACCGTTCGGGGATTCGTACCAGGAGACTGGACAGTTGACATAGTCAACGAGAAGACCCACAACACCGAAGTCAAGCAGATGGTCGTCGAATTGCAGTACCGCTAGTCAACCGGCTCCCTTTACGCTAGGCTGCTCAGAAGTGACCTCCCCTAGTCTAGGGGGAGAGATTCAAATACACCCCATCGGTCGGCGGGACACTCAGAAGGTGTACATTATGGGTTCACAATGGGAAGATAAGAGCAAGCCGCATTTGAATATCGTATTCGTTGGTCACGTGGACCACGGAAAGTCGACGACAGTCGGCAGACTATTGCTTGACAGTGGTCACATCGAGGCGCACGTAATCGAGAAGTTCGAGAAGGAAGCACAAGAGCGAGGCAAGGCCGGTTTCGGCTTCGCCTACGTCATGGACGGACTGAAGGAGGAGCGCGAGCGAGGCATCACCATCGATGTCGCTCACAAGGAGTTCTTCACCCCCAACTACTACTACACAGTCATCGACGCACCAGGTCACCGCGACTTCGTGAAGAACATGATTACCGGCACCAGCCAAGCTGACGCCGCAGTCCTCTGCGTCGCCGCCGACGATGGTGTGAACGCACAGACCAAGGAGCATGCCTTCCTAGCCCGCGTCCTAGGCGTCCAGCAGCTGATCGTGAACGTCAACAAGATGGACATCAGCGGCGTTAACTACTCTCAGGAAAAGTATGACAGCGTTGTCACCGAGGTCACCGCACTGCTCAAGATGGCCGGCTTCAACACCGACGAGGTACCGTTCATCCCCTGTGCTGCAATTGCTGGTGACAACGTCTTCAACAAGAGCGAGAACATGCCTTGGTACAACGGCATGACGCTTTTCGAAGCTATCGACAAGATACAGATGCCTCCGAAGCCCACCGACAGGCCACTGCGCCTGCCTATCCAGGACGTCTACAAGATTAGCGGAATCGGCACTGTACCGGTCGGCAAGATAGAGACCGGAGTGCTGAACGCCGGCAAGACCGTCGTGTTCAACCCGAGCCAGCAGACTGCTGAGGTCAAGAGCATCGAGATGCACCACACCATGGTCGAGAAGGCTGAGCCCGGCGACAACGTCGGTTTCAACGTCCGCGGTCTGGCGGCCACCGACATCCGCCGGGGCGACGTTGCAGGATACACGGACAACCCCCCGAATTTCGTCCGTCACGACGAGACCTTCGTCGGACAGATCCAACTGATGGACATCCCGAAGGCCATCGGCTCTGGATACACCCCCGTGTTCCACGCACACACCTCGCAGGTAGCAGTACGCTTCGTCGAACTCCTCGAGAACTCGAAGACCAAGGAGGCCAACCCTCCGTTCCTGAAGACCGGTGACGCCGCTCTCGTTCGCTTCATGCCGACCAAGCCCATGGCAATCGAGCAGATGGACGCGTTCCCCGAACTAGCCCGCTTCGCAATCCGCGACATGGGCAAGACAGTCGCCGCTGGCGTCTGTATGAAGGTCGAGAAGAAGTGATTCGCGAAACTGGTACTTGGTGAGTGGGATGGCTGTCGTCACCACCATCAAGTTGACCGGCGAGAATCACACTGACGTAGACATGGTCTGCGAGCACATCAAGTTGATCTCGGAGGAGACCGGCGTCAATCTGCGTGGCCCGATTCCCCTGCCTACGCGCCGTCTGGTCGTGCCCTGCCGCAAGAGTCCGGACGGAGAGGGCGCGGAGACTTGGGACCACTGGGAGATGCGAGTCCACAAGCGCCTGCTCGAGCTGGTGACTAACACCGCCAAGGACGAGAAGGCTCTCCGCAAGGTTCTGCGAATCCCGATCCCCGACTCGGTCACCATCGAACTCTCGCTGCGCAACCTAGGCTAGGCTGCCCATCGGGTCCCAGGCCGGAAGCACCACAGGCTCGGTCTCGAGTCCGGCAACCATCTTCTCATTCAGGTACGAGGTAGGAGCAGCGATCTCGAACATGTACTCGTCGTACCAGCTGTCGTTCATCGTGTAGTAGCCCTTCTGACCGGTCTCGGTCCCCCACGAGTTCTCGACACGCCAGCGTCGGGCCCTCCCATTGACCACATCGACACCGGTGAACAGCATCGCGTGGGTCATCATGGTCTGGTTGTGGCGCAGCCTGTCGGCCTTGTCCATGCCGTACTCGACCCCGTAGAGTCCCTCGACGTCGAACAGGTCGGCGTCCCAGAGCCCCTTCTTGCGATCCATCTCCTTGCCGACGTCGCAACCCATCCAGACGGGCATGCCGTCCTCGAGCAGCGTCCGCGTGACCGCCTTCATCTCCTTGCTCGGCACATTCAGGTAGACTACGGGAGGCCCGCCGGCGACGTTCTGCAGGAAGTCAACGGTGTAGGTCTGATAGTACTCGTTGCGGGGGTCGTTGACGATGCAGACGTAGTCCTCCCACTCGATGTCGACGTACTCAGCGGCGAACTGCTGCGGGGTCATCCTGCCCTTGCGGTGGAACTTGTCATCCTTGTCGCGCCACTGCCAGTCGAATGTCTTCGGTGGAGTGCCCAGGTGGATGCACAGCATCTTCCAGACGTCCGCTATCCTCTTCTCCTTGTGTTCCCGAGCCTCATCTTCCGTGCCACCTCCTTCGAGGATGGCCCGAATCTCACAGGCCGAACTCCTCAGGATGTTCTTCAGCTCGGTATTCATCCAGCGTGTCGCGCTGCTGGTGTTAGACTCGGGATAGGCCGACTTGGGGACCAGACCGTGCTTGCGAATCAGGTTCATCGCCATGTTCCACTGACCGCCGTCGCCGATCGGGTCGGAGAGCAGGAAGTGGATGGTGCGGTCGTCGACGGGGCGGTCAGCCGTCTCGATGATGGCCTCGAGCAGGTGGTTGGCCCGCTCGAACTTGTCCCAGAAGTGAATGTGGGCCTGACTGAACTCGAAGTTCTTGAGATTCATCTTCTTCATCGCACCGACCCTGAACAGATTCAGAGTCGCGAACAGCCAGCACCGACCACTCTTCATCTGAGCGGTCACCTTCCAATCATCCAGCTTGGTGCTGAAAGAGGAGTCCATGTTCTGAACCAGGTTCCTGTCCAAAGTCAAATCGGGCAACTGCACGTTCGTCACGGCGTTCTGCGCGACCTTGTTCGATGGGTCCGCAGCGAAACCCTTCCTCAATTCTACAACCTGTTTTCTGGTAATTGTCTTGCCCATTGGCTCACCTTTGGTGAGCCACTTCGAGTAATGGCGACACTAAGTCATTGCGAGAATCACAGCGGCGCCGGCTCGGCGAAGCCGGCGGCGATGAGGGTATCAGCAATCGGAGCCGCACATGATTCGACATCGCCAGCAGTCAGCACTATCTCCGAGCCGTCTTCGGTGATTATGGGGTCGGAGAGGTCCTTCAGGATGCGGATGCGGCGCAGCCCGCTCTCATCCTCAGCAGGGGGCTCCTCGAGAGGTGCAGGAGGGGCAGCACCGGTGGCGCGGCCCGGAAACGCGTCAATCTGCCGAATCCGATCCTCCTCGTCAATCTCGGGATCCTCCCAGTTGCCGCTGGGCGGTGTCCGTACTTCATCGGGTGTCGCGTAGGATACCTTCTCATCCTGCTCGATGAACTCAGTAAGAGGAGCGTGTCCGGTGATATTGGCGGATTCGGGGACCTCGGTGCTGGAGCCCCGTAGCAGGGCGTTCCACGAGACTTCGTGCTTGTACTTCTCAACGAGGTGACCGACCCCGGAGTAGTAGGCTCTCTCAGAGGGGTCATGCCTCTCCCAGTCCATCGTCTCGAAATTCGCAGTCACGTTCACCGCATCGCCCTGCGGGGACTTAAGCAGGTTCGAGAGGACAGCGTGCTGGGTGAACGCGTTCAGCCGCAGGCGAGTCAGGTCGCTGACGCAGGTCCGGATGATGCCCAGCCGCCGTGACTTGAGTTGCGCCTTGGCAGTCATGCCCTCGTCCCTGATGGTCTCTGCAAGCTCCACTTCCAGATGGTGCAGCAACTGTCCCACTGAGCCCCAGAATGCGGGGACGGGCAGGTCGACTGGAACGGTCTGGGACTTCTGCTTGCGAGCGAGCTCGAAAAGGGACTTCTCGATGGATTGCAACTGGTTCCTGTTTAGCCTAGGTGCAGCACCATCTTCGTCCATCAGAGCAGCCCGTTGGGAGTGGGTGGAGGGAGACTATTGAACAATTCCTAGCGACATCCGGCAAAACCCCCCGAGGCGCGGGTATCAAGAGCCAAACTTCCCTCCCAGCGCCGCAGGTGTACCCGAGTGGTCAAAGGGGTCGGGCTCAAGATCCGATGCGTAGTGCTTCGCAGGTTCAAATCCTGCCACCTGCACCAATGACGCTCACAGGATGGCAATCACGGCCTTGAGGAACTCGAGCGAGCCCTCTATCCCACGTGCCGCAGTCAGGCAGTCGGCCGCGTCCACCACATCCTCTCGCTCGTCGTTGACTGCGACGGAGAAGCCGCAGAGTTCGAACATCGAGATGTCGTTCGGCGCATCACCGCACACGAGCACCCTTTCAGGGTCTACGCCACGCTGTTCGAAGGCCACTTGCAAACCCCCCGCCTTGTCTATTCCAGGGGCCGTGATGTGAACCGCGAAACCCGTGGGTACGACGATGAGGTCAGACCACTCGCTGCCAGCGAGGAGCTCGCGGATCAAATCTTCATTCCCATTCTCGAATAGGCACCACTCGGTCTCGCGCCAGCGGTTCGATTCTATCCCCGCCGCATCGAAGCCATCTATCTGGGTGGCCAGCCACTGTACGGCTGCTCTAGCGCGGGAGCCGTCGGCCAGCGTGACGATTTCGTGTCCCTCGCCGCTGTCCCAGACCATGCCGCCGTTCTCGGCTACGATGAACCCGGATGTGCCGAGCGACTGCCTGATAGGAGTGATGTTGGGAAGCGTGCGACCGGATGCGAGTGATATCGGAAGCCCGCGCGCCTCGACCTCGCGAATCAGTGGAATCAGGTCGGGATGAAAACCCTCGGCGTCCATCAGAGTGCCGTCCACATCGAACACGACCATGTCCCAAGTACGGCCCTGAGGAAGCTCTACCATAGCTGACCGGGGCGGCACTGGGATGATGATTCCACCGCACAAGACCCCTCGCATCATGTTCAAGCGGGACCACTGGATGGCCTGTGTATGGATGAGAAGGATGAGGACTTCCTAGTTCTCGACGACGATGACGAGGAGACTTCGGTTTCAGAGAAACCGGAAGAGTCCCCCGTCCTGCCCTCCATGCCCAAGATACCCCCACTCAAGTTGCCAGACTTCATGCGTCCGAAGTCCAAGGAGAAGCCGTCGCCGAAGCCTGAGCCCGCCATCGAGGCGGTCGCTGAGTCGGCTGGTGACGTACTCGACGCCGACCTAGCAGCAGACGGCGTGCACGAGTTCGAATGGGACATCCGGGGCATGGACTGCCCCGACTGCGCGATGAAGGCGATGAGGGCCGTACAACGCCTACCGGGAATCGAGGAGTGCCGGGTCTCGGCCACCGACGGCCGAGTGAGAATCAATCTGGACATCAGCAAGGGGACGATATCCCGAGCCTCCTCGGTATTGGAGAACCTCGGCCACAGCCCCGACATCGAGTGGCTGGCCGTGGTGGGGCAGACCCCGAGGGAGGTCGCTGCGAGGATAGGCGTTGATCGCCGAGCACTGAGAACCACCCTCATGGACATCCCAGGGGTGCTCAACGTCCGTCTGGATGACGGCAAGATCGAGATGCAGCGCCTCTGGCTCGGCGATCCCAGCCTCAGGGAGGTCTCCGAGCTGAGGATGCGCAAGATACTGGGGCCTGAACCGAAGCTGGTGCCCTCCAAGAGCGCTAGGCTCAGGCCCGATCAGATTCGACTGCTGGGCGCGGCGATGACCGTCCCGCTCATCGGCGGCGTCATCGCCATAGAGCAAATCCACGTTATCCCGAATACGTTGGCGGCCGGGGTGGCTTTCTTCGGTGTCGTCTTCGCTGGCCACCAGATGTTCCAAGAGGCCTTCGCCAGCATCCAGAACAGGATTCTGGGATTCCAGGTCCTGACCTCGCTCGCCGTCATCGGTGCGATGTACCTGCACGAATGGGCTGAAGCGCTGATGGTGGTCGGACTCGTCGGATTCGCCTCCAATCTCGAGGACAGGGCGCTGATCAAGGCCCGGGAGTCTATGCAGGGGGGCTTGGACAGGCTGCCGCGTAGGGCACGACTGCTTGAGCCGAGACCGAGCGAGCAGGAGCCCCACTCCCTCTCTCGCTCGCTGACGGTGTTACCATCTTCCGCAGCAGCAGGGGCGGTCAATGACCACTGCGAGGACCTCACTCCGGTGGAAGCGCTCGAACCGGGCGATCTCGTCGAGGTCCGCTCGGGCGAGGTCGTACCAGTAGACGGCATCATCATCGAGGGCGTTGGGTCCATAGACCGCGCTCCGCTCACCGGCGAGCCCTTGCCCATCCCAGTCAAGGCCGGGGATTTGGTGGAGGCCGGACTCAGCCTAGTACGCGGGCCTCTGGTGATCCGCGCCCAGGCAAGCGGGGACGACACACGGCTCTCGAGCCTCATCGACCTCGTCAGGCGCTACCGAGACCAGCCTACTAGGACGCAGAGCGCTATCGAGAGGTTCACCGCAGTCTGGGTGCCCTTGGTGATGCTGGGCGCGCCAGCGATAGCATTCCTCGCGTACGGTGTAACATCCGAGGCTATCCTCGTCACACTCCTTCTATGGGTCGTATCGTGCCCCTGCTCGCTCCTCCTCGCTGCTCCGGTGCCGCACGCAGCCGCCCTTTCCTCCGCCTCCGCCTCAGGACTGGTCGCACGCGGCGGAGACGTGCTCGAGGCGGCTGCGGGCGTGAATCTGGCTCTGCTCGACAAGACCGGCACGCTGACCAGCGGACGTCCTAGGATGACGGGCCTCACAGTCTCGGAGCACGAGAACGAGTACCGGGCGCTGCAGATCGCCGCGGGGCTCGAGCAGCGCTCGAACCACCCCTACGCCAAGAGCATCCTGGATTTGGCCGAGCAGCGCTCCCTCAAGGCTAGCAATGTCACCGACATCACCGACGGAGACGCCGGTGTCAGAGGCAAGCTGCGCGGGCAGGAGGTCTTGCTCGGGCGGGCCGACTGGCTGCTCGAGAACGACGTCAGCATTCCACTCGACATAGACTCGGCACTCACCAAATCCAGGAAGGCCGGCTATGGCGCTAGCGTGCTCGCTATCGACGGCAAGGCGGTCGCCGCGTTCGGCTTCGCCCACGACGACGCCCGCGAGGGCGTCGAGGAACTCATCGCCGCCTTGCGTGAGAACGACGTCACCGTCGAGATACTGAGCGGCGATGAGCAGGCCAGCGTCGAGGCGTTCGGACAGCGCCTCGGAATCGATTCTGCCGCATGCCGAGGCGGCGTTGACCCAGAGAGTAAGGCTCAGTGGGTCTTCGAGCGCTCGAAGGCGCGACGCACCCTGATGGCGGGTGATGGCTTCAACGACGCCGGCGCGCTGGCAGCAGCTGACGTAGGAGTGGCGGTAGGCAGCGGCGAGCAGGTCAACCTCGACGCCGCTGACGTGCTGATACCCGGAGAGGACCCGAGGGCTCTCTCCCGGCTCATCACCCTCGCCAAGAGGACACGCGGAGCTGTATACGTCAACATAGCGATCTCCGTGGGAGTCACGCTGTTCCTTGTGACGACGGTCCTGCTGGGCGAGTTAACCAGCATTTTCGCAGGTGTGGCCCTGCACGAGGCCAGCGCGCTGATAGTCATCCTCAACGGCATGTGGGTCTCGGGAACCGGGGCCCAGAGAGTGACGACCCTAGTCGACTTGGGCCGGGAGCTTGGCCGCGACCTCGCCGAGGCGCTGAGGGTTGCGATTGGCCTCTCAGGCGACGACTCTTCTGCGACCGCTTGATTAACCCAGCCCGGAATCGAGGCCCATGGCGGATTCGGTCGAGGTCGAGTCGAAGCACGCTCCGCCGCTTGCCGAATGCGCTCACTGCGACCACATGCTCCCTCAGGGTCTGGGCGAGAAGGAGTGCAAGGTTTGCGGCGCGGTCTGCCGCGTCAGCCACCAGCCGACCATCGACTCACTGACCGACGAGTCCCTACCGTGCCCACACTGCAACACCGTGGTCATCGCCGGCACTGACGAGAGACCGGTCGAGCTGACCTGCGGGGCCTGCATGGGCAGCTTCACCCTCACTGCCAAGATCGTCAAGGTGGAGATCGACTGCCCGGGCTGCGAGAGGACGTTGAGAATCAGGCCGAGGCCCGGGACCCGTGAGCTCACCTGCCCGGCCTGCGAGTCCGCGTTCAACGTCACTTTCTAGACGCTCGTGGCTTCCGATAGTACCCTGAAACCGCTTTTATCAGCCGATTCGGACCCTTCGCTCTCAAATACTCAGAAATGAGCGTCAACTTGGGGATGGGTACCCGTGAGTGAGAGCAAGTCGCCGGATGGCAACGATACCGAAGGTATCGACGAACTGGCTGAACTGCGTGCCCAGCATGCCCTCTCCGCTTCTTCCAGCATGGAGTCGGTAGCACGCGCCAGAGAGCGCTTGGACGAGGAGTCGAAACTTCGCTCTGGCATCCGCCGCGAGCGCCGGATGCGCATCACCGAGATGACCGAGAGGGTCTCCGGGATGCACGGGGCGATGCGCAAGGCCAACGAGATCCTGTTCGAGGAGAGGCTGCAGCAGATCGAGGCAGACCTCAGAGCCGAGCTCGAGGACGAGATGGAACGCCTCGAGACCGAGGCCTTGGAGCGTGAGGAGAGGCTGCTTCGCGAGGAGATGCTGCATCGGCTCCGCCGCGAGGAGAACCGGCTGCGCGAGCAACTCGATCTGGAGCGCGACCGCCGCATAGAGGCGCACTCCACCCAGTTGCGAAGCAGGCTCAAGGACGAGATGGAGACCGAGTACGAGCGCCGCAGAGCGTTCCTCGAGGAGCGTCTGGAGCTCGAGGCGGCCCAAGACGTCGAGAGGATGCAGCGCCGAGTCGAGATGGACCTGCGTGAGGCCATGGAGAGCGGAGTCCACAGAAAGGTCGAGGCCCATCGCTTGGATCAGGAGATGCAGAGGAGGGAGCGCCTCTCCGAGTCCCGCAGGGAGAGAGAGGTGGAATTGGAGAAGCAACTCAAGGACGAGCGAGCATCGCTCGAGAAGGAGATGAAGGCCGACGTCAACGTACGAATCAAGGAACTCGAGGAGGAATCAGAGCGCAGTGCGCTGGCCGAGCTCGACCGCCGCTTCCGAGCCGAGCGCGAGACCATGGAGGTCGCACTCGCACTTCGCCGCCAGGAGATGGCGCTGGAGCAGGAGGTCGAGATGGAGCAAAGGGTGGCCGAGTTCGCCAAGAAGCGCGAGGGCGAGATGATGGCCAAGCTCGAGGAGCAGTTCGCCAAGCGCGGCGATCTCTCAAAGAAGGAGGTCAAGGAGATCCTCAAATCGCTCGAGGCGGTCCTCAAGTCGAAGTGGGAGGCCGCGCTGCTCGATGCGAAGCAGTCAGCCCTTGAGAGAGTGGGCGAGGACTAGCCGCTCAGTATCCGCTCGATGCGTGCATCCACTTCCCTAGCGAGGTCCCAGTACGCCTTGCTGCCCGGGTTGGACTTGTTCGGCTTCTTCGCGATGACTATCGGTGTCCCCTCCAGCGGTGCCTCGGCTATCGCCACAGAGCGCTGGATGGCAGTCTCGAACACCCGGTCGCCGAAATGCTTGCGCGCTCGTTCAGCCACGGTCTCGCCGAGGTTGCTGTTGGTCTGAACCATAGTCAGAGCGATTCCAAACATCTTGAGCTCTGGATTGATCGCCTTCTGCACCTCTCGGATGGCGTTGATCAGCTGCCCCATGCCCTCGAGCGCGTAGAACTCGGCCTGGATGGGTATCAGCACCCAGTTGG
>UINC01001478.1_pt2 | contig 11966 bp, 10 predicted proteins | sample 5385821 | NCBI WGS metagenome assembly UINC01 (sample SAMEA4666929, study PRJEB26691) | marine metagenome | isolation source: Pacific Ocean | place: Pacific Ocean | collected 2011-10-13 | reverse complement strand
ATGATCTAGAATTATTTGAAGTGACAACTGCGGACGAGATTTTTGTTGTCCCATTGAAACAAATCAAATACATTGCTTGTGATTCAAAGATTTTTAAAAATTAGTTCGGAATACCTATATAAATAAATTTTTAAAACCGGATGTGTGCTTTCTTCGCCCAGAACTCCTCGTTAAACTTTTCTCGAACAATTTTCAAAAAGCGTTTGGTTTAAGGTCAGCGATTTTTTGTCGACTAGATTTACCTTATTTGTGGAAGGAGAAAATTTTTTCTGTTTTCATCCCTAGTTATTTGGTTTTTTGATCTAAGTTATAGCTACATAAGATTAAAAAGTATTATTGAATAAAGTGGTTCTAGGTATTAGAATTAAATCAAGTAAGAAGCATGCGTTTTGCTCGGAAAAACCTCATGTCGATTTTGGCTAAAAACTTAAGTACGATTCGAAAGGAATTAGGTTGTACCCAATCTATGATGTCTGGAATATTAAAGGTTGGGTTTAGGACTTTTGTTCGATATGAGGCAGGGGAGAGAGATGCTCCAGTTTCAGTTCTTATTAAGATTGCTCGATTGGCCAATATTTCCCTAGAGAAGTTATTGACAACGAGTATTAAACCTATTGATATTGCCCCTTTAGAGAAAATAAGTCGGGGATCAAACCCTGCTCAGATTGAATCTTTAGATTTTCAAACTGGTTATGTGACTTTTAAAGATCCGAACTGTCAAGAAATTATAACAGTCGATGATGCTGAAAAGCGTATTCTTACTCTTTTTAGAAAAATGCCATCCGGTTTGAAAAAAGATTGTATAGATTCACTAGAACAGATAGTTGTAACGGGTAGAGTAGTTAGTCGACTTTCAGAGAAGGTTGGTATTCGGCGTAAGGGTAACAGAAAAATAAGCCCTAAAGTCAGAATTAAAACTGAACCTTCCCAAAAATCAAAAACTACAAGAGCGCTGACTAGAAAAGAACTGGATAAAAAAGTTTTGCAAGAAAAGATAGACAAGCTTAAACTAGTAACCCAAACTATTAATAAAATCACCGTGAGATAAAAATTTGTGAAATTTTTCGGTGTCAGGTGGGCGCAGCACAGCGTAGCAGGAGTAGTTGTTCTTTCCGCATTTCTTTTTCTTGAGTTTTATGCCAACCTGTTTGAAAAAAGTGTCGGTTATTACTTAAAATGGCAAAACCACAAACGTCCTCAATTAGGCCGTATGTGGGAGCGGGATAGACAATCCCTCATAGCACAAGCCCAAATTCAATCCATTCGATCTTCTCTGGATATACAGGAGGAAAATGCGTTGGGCATTTCCTCTCTCAAACAATTGTTTGAAAATGTTGCGCCGGGCTTCCCTTTAGTTGTTACGCGCGAAAAATTTCTTCAGCTTTATTTTGATTTTCCCGGTCAAGGCTCAGAACAAATTATCTCTCCCTATGATTTGATCAGTCTGGATTCTGAAAAAGAATGGGATCGTGTCTTGTTAAAACGATTCGGTCCTTGGGTGACTCTTCAGTTTCTTGATCATAAAAATATTCCAGTCCACGAAATTTTCTTGTCTGTAGATACAATTTTGGATGTTCAAAATACCCGTTCAATAAAACGAGGAACCCTCGAGGATTCAAATTTTAAATCGAATCGTATTTTTAATATAGGTGAAGTGTTGCCTGTATTGAAAAGCCTGGATCCGGTTACTCAGAAAGCCGTATTTCCAGAACCTCGCTGGTTTTTAGAAAAGAACTATTTTCTTACCCGTGTTGGTGTTGCCGATGTTGTAACTGGTAACGATCCTTCAAAACACCTTGTTTTTGGAATCGAATACGATACTGATTACTACACAGGAGTTTTGTTTATACCTGTCGCATTGGAGTTGGCTAACAATATAATGTCTCAAATTGATAAGTCAGATAATTTAGTAGAAAGCCAAGTTGAAGAACAATCTCTGTTGGAGGTGATTCCTTGATTGGCAGCCTTCTACAGTTTTTGAGTCGGGTAATTATGATTTTGGCTCTTATTTCAATTTTAACTGTTTCCGGTATTTATTTCTGGTTGAGTAATGATCTTCCGCAACTTCCGCAAAGTTTAGGGCATATCAATTTAAGTCTTCCGACCGAAATTTATTCTGCCGATGGCGAACAAATTAAGGTTCTTGGTGAAAGACACCCAGTAAACATTGAAGATATCTCACCCAATTTTTTAAAAGCAATAATTGCAGTTGAAGATGCGCGATTTTATAGTCACAACGGAATAGATCATCGCGCCCTTATAAGAGCCTTGATAACTAATTTCCGCACCAAAAAGATTGTTCAAGGGGGTAGCACCATAACCCAGCAACTTTCTAAGAATTTATTTTTCTCTTTTGAGCGGAACTGGGTACGAAAAATTAAAGAACTCCTCGTTGCCTTTCAGTTAGAAGTTACATTTGGGAAAGAACAGATCCTCGAGGCCTATAGCAACCAGATTTATTTTGGCAGCGGGGCATATGGTGTAGAGGAAGCTTCTCAAACCTATTTTAATAGTAGGGCGCGAGATTTAACTCTTTTACAGGCAGCCATGCTTGCCGGTCTTCCAAACTCTCCAAATAACGCTAACCCATTTGTCCATTTTGAAAAGGCTATGAAAAGGGCAGAATTTATTTTAAAAAGAATGGTTTCAGAAAACCTAATTTCAAGTAGTGAAAGAGAGTTAGCATTAAAGTCTAGAATTGATCTTGCCAATCCAAAAGTAGAATCCAATCCTAATTTGTACTTTGTAGATGAAGTCTTGGCTAAACTAGAAAAGAATTATGGTAAAGAATTCGTGCATTTTGGTGGGTTAAAGATTTTTACTACTTTAGATACTAGATACCAGTATTTTGCATTAAAAGGAGCCCGGAATCATTTAGAGGCCTTAAAAGGAAAAATAAAGAAAGAATCTAATTCGGAAAAACTGCAGGTTGCGCTAGTAGCCATCGAAAATAAAAGCGGTGCTGTCAAAGCTTTGCTGGGAGGAAGAAACTATTCCCACAGTCAGTTTAATCGGGCTGTTTCTAATAATAGACTGCCCGGTTCATCATTTAAACCTTTTGTGTATTTGACTGCCATGGAAAGTCTGGGTTTTTCTCCAGCAACGGTAGTAAATGATGAACCCTTTGAAATAGAGATTCCGGGTACAGAACCATGGGAACCTCAGAACTTCGATGAAGAATATGCTGGAGATATAGTACTTAAAAAGGCACTGTTGAAATCTATAAATATTGTATCCGCTAAATTAATGCAACAGGTGGGACCAGACAAAGTCATTCGAACGGCACGAAAATTTGGAATAAAAAGTCCGCTTGGAAGACATCTTTCACTTGCTTTGGGTACGTCAGGGGTTTCTCCTTTAGAAATCGCATCTGCCTATAGCGTAATTGCCAATCTTGGAATCTATAATGAACCTTATTTGATTCAGCAAATTGAGGATTTTCAAGGTAACCGTCTGTATGAACATTTTTATCAAGGAGTACAGCAATATGGCCCAGATGCTCTTTATCCGTTGTTAGATATGATGCGTGGTGTTGTTGAAAGAGGAACGGGAAGAATTGTACGAAGAATGGGATTCCAACATCCAGCAGCAGGGAAAACAGGTACCACAAATGCCTTTAAAGATGCATGGTTCAATGGTTTTACAAAAGATATTTCTACTTCCGTTTGGGTTGGATTTGACAATAATGATTCAATGAAAACAAGGTCTGGAAAAGGATTGACGGGAGCGAGTGCAGCAGCACCCATTTGGGTGCATTTCATGCAAAAAGCACTTGAGGGAAAAACTAAAGTTAAATTTCCTGTGCCGGATAATATAAAACTCGTCACAGTTGATGTGAAAACAGGAAAGTTGCCTGATGAGTTTTCTCTAGAAAAAATTGAGATTGCGGTAAAGGAAGATATGGATCTTTCTCCTTTACCAATTGAAAATCCGATATCTGAAGTAGATACAAAGCTAAATTTAGAAGTAGAAAAACTCAAATCCTCCTCAAATTAGAAAACTTATATGTTGCATCAGTCTATAAAATTTTATTTTGCTCGATTTGCATGCACGTTATTCCTAATGTTTGGAATTGGGTTTTCGGGTCTTTATTTTATTCATGAGGTGGCATTACCAAATATTGTGTTTGATGATTTGGCTGTCCAGTGGTCAATATTTCTAGTTTGTCTATTTTTTGGTTTTATAGGGTATGGAATGCTTGGGGAGCAAAGATTTTCTAATGCTTTGTACAAATTAAAAAATATACCTCCCAACTCCCTTGCTGAAAATATTAAATTTCAATTTGAGAATTTAATTGAGCTTACTTATTCTTCATATTTTTTGCCAAGCACGGGTAAGCGTTATCGGAACTTAAGTGTTTTGCAGTATGCAGATTATCTTCTTTCTATAGGAGAGGAAAGTCCAAGAGCTCTAAGTTATTATGTCCAAGCATTTATTCAAAGTCCGCAAAATTCTCGTTTCAGAAAGCCTCTTTTATCTATATTGAATAGAGGGCAGGAGTTGAGTGGTCAGGAAATGGATCTATTGCTAATAATGTATCAGCAGGAAAAACAGCACGATCCTGTTTTTACTTCTTATTTAGCTCGCTTATTCTTAAGGGCTAAGCAGTGGTCAGGACAAACGGAACCTCTATTTCTGAGTGCCTTAGATGAGAAAAATGAACTTTCGGAAGAAATTATTAAATTTGTTCTTCCTATTTATTTGGCTCATCGACGTACAGATGAGCGGGCATTAAGTTTTTTTGTGAAGGCTCTTGAATTTTCTGTGGAGGATGAAAAGGAAATAAAAATTATTTTAGCGCAATCATATTGTGAAGGAAACCTTGTAGGTGTTGCTCCCCATTTGCATAGAAAGTGTGAAGAAATTTTTTATAAATTGGAATCCAGCCAGCAGGAGGAATTGAAATCCAAAGCAGATGAAACTCGGATTGCTTTTAAATTAAAAAAGATAAAGCTATTTAGAAAAGAAGACTTGCAGGACCTGAAACGTTTAAAAGTAGAAATGGGTCTGGTTACAACCAAAATTTCTCTAATAATGAAAGGAATAATTTGGTTTGGATTAAGATTGAGAAATTCTGGTAAATGGGTGCTGCTGAAAATTTTAGATGGTGCATACTTATTTGGGAACCTCTCTTTTAAGAAAAAGTTTACTACTTTTGCCATTGTTTCAATTTTTATTGTGATTGGAGTTAGTTTTAAGGAAGTATGGTCGCCAAATTATGGTCAGGAAAAAGATATATTTCAGGGTAGTTCTGTGATTTCTAGTGGATCGATTGAAAGAAAAAAAGGTAGTCGTGTGTTTACTGTGCAAATTGCCGCGGTGGATTCGGCAAAAGAGGCTAATAAGTTGGTAGAAAAATTAAAACGAAAAAATATTGAAAACTTATATGTAGTCAAGTCCAAACGAAGCCAGGGTGGCCATTGGTTTAAATTGAGAGTTGGGAAATTTTCATCAAAAATTAAGGCTAGTGAGTTTGCGAACCAACTTATTGCTTCAAAAAAGGTAAAAAACTACTTCATTACAGCAATACCAAAAAAATAGGTATTAAATGCTATTCAGTAATCTTAGTCAGGAACGCTTCAAAAATAAAATTATTATGTCTGTTGTATTTATTGAGTTGTCCTAATATAACTTTAAAACCGCTTCTGTCTACCTTCCCTTAGTTTTAAGAGACGTGTTATTACCTATTAAGCCCAGAATAAATACAAATTTAGTTTAATTAAAACATTATTCAGGAACTGAGATTGAATAATCTGAAATCCTTTTTACCGTATGTCAGCAAATATCGCAGGGAATTTCTCTTGGGTATTTTGGCATTGATTGTTACGGATGCAATGACGCTTGTTGTTCCCTGGTTGATAAAAGAATTCATAGATATTATTTCTGGAAAACCTGCAAAAGAACAAATATTGAAATATGTTCTTTTACTTTTTCTAATTTCATTGGGTTTAATGGGGGGACGTTATGGGTGGCGTAAGTATATGTTTGGTCTTTCTAGGAAAATCGAATTTGATATCCTCAATGATCTTTTTAAACATCTACTTGGCCTGGATCGCTTGTGGTATCAGAAACAAAAAACAGGTGATCTTATGTCGCGAGCTACTAATGATTTAAGGGCAGTTCGTGAATTTTTTGGCTTGGGAGTTTTAATACTTATCGATGCAGTTTTCGTTATTATCATGGCCGTGGTAATGATGAGTTTTATAAATGTTGACTTGGCCCTTAAAGTTTTTATCCCCTTACCGTTTATATCTGTTTTGTTTTTTTGTTTTGTAAGAGAAATAGGTAAAAGACATAAAGAAGTACAGGAGCATTTAGCTAAAATCACTGAACGGGTACAGGAAAACCTTTCAGGTATTCGAATTCTTCATGCATTTGTGCAGGAGGAGTATGAAAAGAAAAAATTTGAAAACTTAAACCTTGAATATATTAAAAAAAACCTACGAGTTACCCAAATATTTGGTTTGTTTACACCAACCATGGTTTTTTCGATGGGTATTGCAAGTATGATTTCTCTTTGGATGGGTGGGAAAGCAGTTATTTCAGAAGAAATAACTTTAGGATCATTTGTCGCCTTCAATGGTTATTTGATGCTTCTATCTTGGCCTATGATGGGGATTGGATATGTATTTAATCTAACTCAAAAAGGACTAGTTGGAATGGAAAGAATCAACGAAGTGTTTTTGGCAAAAGCACAAATCGTGGATGAAGGTATAAAATTTATGGATAGTCCAAGCCATGGTGACTTGGAGCTGCGTAATGTTTTCTTTTCCTATTCTGGTGAAGCGGATAGAAGCCTTAATGGGATTGATTTGAAAGTATTACCCGGACAAACCCTGGGGATCGTTGGGGTGATTGGATCAGGAAAAACAACTTTAGCTCAAATTATACTTCGTTTCTACGATCCCATTTCCGGTGATATTTTAATTGACGGAAAATCTATTCGAGACTTTTCATTACATAGTTTGAGGAATTATATTGGATATGTTAGTCAGGAACCTTTTCTTTTTTCAACTTCCATTCGTAATAATATTGCGCTGGGTAATGAGAATATATCTGACTCGGAGATAGAAAAAATAGTGCAAATTGCTGGACTGGATTCTGATCTAAAAATTTTTCCTGATCACATCGAGACTCTTGTAGGTGAAAAGGGCGTTACATTGTCGGGAGGGCAGAAGCAAAGAATTGCTCTGGCTCGGGCATTATTGAGAAACCCCAAATTACTTATACTTGATGATTCCTTTTCCAACCTGGATTCTAAAATGGAAGAGGATTTGCTGCAAAATTTAAAGAAATACTATAGGAATACAACCAAGATAATTATTTCTCACCGGCTTTCTACAATATTAAATGCAGATAATATAATTGTTATTGAAAATGGGGCTATTTCTGAACAGGGAAACCACTCTCAGTTGGTAGAGTTGGGAGGAGTTTATGCTGAATTATTTCGAAATCAGGAATTAGCCAAAGAGATGAAGATAATTCTTTAATGAATAATAGTGAAGATCTGAGAGACCGATATAAAGACTTGATTTTGTTTAAAAGGGTTCTTATTCATTTAAAACCCTACTCGGGTCTGGTAAGTTTGGCCGTTTTGCTACTCTTAGCTGTTTCTATATTAAATTTGACGGGCCCTTATCTTACAAAAATTGTTATTGATGACTATATAAAAGAAGGCAATATAAATGGCTTGGATGTTATTGCGGCTATATACTTTGCGGTTCTGATTTTCTCTTTTATATTCCAGTTTTTTCAGACTTATCTGATGCAGTATATTGGGCAAAAGGTAATGTTTGATCTTAGGTCACAAGTTTTTTCCCACCTTCATAAAATGTCTTTTTCTTATTTTGATAAAAACCCTATCGGTAAGATGATTACTCGAGTAGTTAATGATGTGGAAGTGTTAAATGAAATGCTGACTTCTGGTCTCATTCTTATTTTTAGTGATTTGTTTACACTTTTTGGGATATTCTTTGTAATGCTGTATCTCGATTGGAAACTCACTTTGGTTGTCTGTATTGTTTTCCCTCTTTTAGCTACCGCTACCCGGATTTATAGAGTTCGCGCACGAGATGCTCTCAGAAAAAACCGCGCACATGTTTCGGAACTTAATTCCTGCACCGAGGAAAATCTTTCAGGAATGGACACGGTGCAGTGCTTCAATAGCGAAAAGCAAAACTTCAGAAAATTTTTTTCTATCAATAATGAGCGGTTAAAAGAAGATTTAAGGACGGTTCGATATAATGCCTTTTATATGCCATCCATTGATTTTTTTAATTCTTTAGCGATTGGTATGGTCATTTGGTATGGGGGCGGGCAATTTGTTCAAGATGAAATCCAATTAGGGGTTTTGGTAGCATTTATTCAATATTTGCAAAAGTTTTTTGAACCGGTCCGTGATCTTGCTGAAAAATTCAATATCATACAAACTGCTATGGCTTCATCTGAGCGAATTTTTGAATTACTTGATACACCGGAACAAATTCCGTCAATGGTTCCGCCTAAAAATGGTTTTAAAATTAAAGGTAAAGTGGAGTTTAAAAATGTATGGTTTTCTTACAATGAGAATCAATTTGTCTTAAAAGATATTTCTTTTTCTTTAGAAAAAGGGGAGAGCTTAGCCATTGTCGGTGCTACTGGATCTGGAAAGTCGACCATCATCAATGCGCTTTGTAGGTTTTATGAAATTAATAAGGGTGACATCTTATTTGATGGACAATCTATCAAAGACATCAATAAATTTGATTTGCGAAAGCAGATTGCATTGGTACAACAAGATGTGTTCCTATTTTCCGGGAAAGTTATAGATAATATTCGTCTAGGAAATGTACAAATGAGCCAAGAGGAAATTCAATCTATTTCTACTGCAGTTAATTCGCATAACTTTATAAATAATTTTCCGCTAAAATATGAACAGGAATTAATTGAGGGAGGGGGGAGTATTTCTTCTGGGCAAAGGCAACTACTATCCTTTGCCAGAGCGCTCGCAGTAAAACCTCAAATATTGGTTCTTGATGAGGCAACTTCTAGCGTTGATATGGATACCGAGCGTCAAATTAAAAATGGAATTAAAGAAATCATCCGTGGACGAACCAGTATCATAATCGCACATAGACTTTCTACTCTGATGCATGTTGACAAGGTTCTTGTGCTTCAAGATGGAAAGATTATTGAATTTGGAAAGAGAAACGAGTTATTGCAGCAAAGGGGAGTCTTTTATCAGCTTTGCCATGCACAAATGAAATCAGAGCAATTCAGTACCGAACAATAACGGCTTCCTACTTGTAACTTATAACTAGTTTTTCTACAGGGCGGTTATTCTGAATATGTTCTATGAGAATTTCTTCCATATCTTCTTTTGTACGTGGCGCATACCAGATATCATCCGGATAAATGACCATTGTAGGGCCTTGAGAGCAGGCATCTAGACAACCGGATTTGTTTACACGCACTTTCTTTTTTAAGCCCAGTTCATGCACACGGCCTTTGAGGTGATCCAGTAACTTCAACGATCCTCTTGAAGTGCAACAGCCTCTTGTGTCACCTGATTTTCTTTCGTTGATGCAAACAAAAATGTGTTTTTGGAAGCGGCCCATTGGCTTGGAATGGAAGACTAGTCGGCTTTGGGGATTTTATGACTAGTGTCGTTTTCGTAATATTTTTTGAAATGGCCAAAATTAACGTAGCACCTTTCGCAGCTATCAGGAAACACGGTGACGATCACACCGCTCTCGATTTTTGCAGCCAACTTGAGAACACCTAACATGGCAGCCGCTGACGAATGTCCGACGAGAATTCCTTCCTGTTTTTCTAATGTTTCAACCATATCGTAAGATTCTTCCGTTGGGACACTGATTTTACCATCTAGTTCATTTTCCTTATAAATCTCTGGAACAATGGATGTCTCCATATGTTTGAGACCTTCCAATCCATGAAGTGATTCTGCGGGCTCAACAGCGTAACATTTAATATCAGGATTAAAACTCCGAAGGCCTCGACTGGTTCCCATTATGGTCCCACCCGTGCCAATTCCTGCGAGAAAGTGAGTAACGCGACTATTGGTTTGTTTCCATATTTCTCTGGCTGTGGTTTCGTAATGAGCTTTCCAGTTTGAATCGTTATTGTATTGGTCTGGCATAAAATATTTGTCGGGGTCTTTTTCATAAATTTCTTTGGCCAGAATAATTGCACCATCAGAACCTTCGAACGGGCTGGAGGTAACGATTTCTGCACCATAAAAGTCAGCCATGAGACCTTTTCGTTCTTTACAAACATTAGCAGGCATAACGAGCTTGACTTTGTAACCCTTTACTTTTCCTATCAAGGCGTATGAGATACCCGTATTCCCAGATGTGGAATCGAGAATAATTTTGTCTTTGGTCAATTTGCCAGATTTTTCTCCGTCTTCGATCATTTTAAGCGCGGGACGCGATTTTACTGAGCCACCAGAGTTTTTCCATTCTGCCTTAGCATAGATATCGACATTCTTATGCTCTTTGCCGATATTATGAATTTGAATTAAAGGGGTGTTCCCAATTGCATCCAAAACGGACTTGTCCGTTATGACCGGGCAGGTAGGAGCCTGCACTTCAAAAGAGATAGGAAAACTCAACGGCTTTTTTGACATATAAAAATCTTTAGAAAAATTTAACCCGTTGCCTTGAACATTCTAAGTGGTCAGCAGGTAATTGTTAAAGTTTGGTCAGCGTGAAAGCCCACAGAACTCCTCGTAATCGATGAGCTCTTTAATTTTGGGTTCATCACTGCAGACAGGGCATTTTGGATCTCTTTTTAGTTTCAACTTTTTGAACTCGGTTTTTAATGCATCATAAATGAGTAAAGAACCTACCAGTGTTTCTCCTTGCTCTAAAATCAGTTTTAAAGTTTCCACCACTTGCAGATTTCCAATAATACCCGCTAAAACACCAAGCACACCACCTTCTTGACAATTTGGCACAAGACCAGGTGGTGGAGGTTCAGGATATAAACAACGATAACACGGACCGTCATTCGGTTTAAATACTGTGACCTGACCCTCAAAACGAAAAATGCTGCCATGAATATTGGTTTTTCCAGTCAACACGCAAGCATCATTAATGAGATATCGTGTAGCAAAATTGTCCGTGCCATCCAATATGTAGTCATAGGGTTCAAACAGACGCATGATATTTTCTGAACTTAACTTTTCATTGAATATGGCAACTTTGACATCGGGGTTAAGAGCCTCTATGGTTTTTTTTGCGGACTCGGTTTTGAGCATTCCTATTCGTTCGGTGTTATGAATGATCTGTCGTTGTAGATTACTCAAATCAACCGTGTCAAAATCGATGATTCCCATATTACCAATTCCCGCTGCAGCAAGATAGTAGGCTGCTGGAGAACCTAATCCGCCTGCACCCACAAGCAACACTTTTGACTCTAGGAGTTTGCTTTGACCTTCTCCTCCTACTTCGGGTAGGATGATATGGCGGCTGTATCGCTCGACTTGTTCGTCTGAGAAATCAAACATTAGATTGCTCCACCTGCAATTGCCGGGATGATGGAAATTTCGTCACCATCTTTTACTACTGTTTTTTCTCCTTCAAGAAAACGTATGTCATCTTCGTTTAGATAAATATTAATGAATCTTCTTGGAGTGCCGTCATCTTCACAGATGCGCTCTTTGATGCCCGCAAACTGGGATTCCAAATTATTAAGAATTTCTGTAATATTAGAGCCATCAGCTGTTACTTCACTCTTGTTGTCAGTCAATTTCATTAATGGTGTAGGTACTCTTACTTTTACTGCCATACTTTACTCCTTTTATACCGTTAAACTGTTTTCAAAAATTTCTTCAAAACTATTTACTTTAGGCTCGATCACAATCGGTGCTTCAAAACAATCGGCCAGAGCTTCCTGAGTTTTCAGTCCATTTCCCGTGATACAAATTACAGTTGTTTCGTCGGGTTTGATACGTCCTTGTTCAA